>Ga0209187_1000042_pt1 | contig 283540 bp, 246 predicted proteins | sample BantaG_FD_187430 | JGI IMG/M metagenome (GOLD analysis project Ga0209187, IMG submission 187430) | Marine algal microbial communities from Bantry Bay, Ireland - BantryBay_4 metaG (SPAdes) (version 2) | ecosystem: Host-associated > Algae > Red algae > Unclassified | place: Bantry Bay, Ireland...
CGCAGCAAAGAGGCACGGTTGAAAACACTATTGGATTACTTCGGCAGTACATAAAAAGAAGTGAATCAATTCAAAACTACAGTCAAAGTCGCCTGCAAAGCATTCAGGATTCCTTAAACCATAGACCACGCAAATGTCTTGGCTGGAAAACACCCTTTGAGGTCCATTTCAACAAAAAAGTCGCGCTGGCTTTGCAAATCTAGCCGAGACCTTTTTACGAACTTTTGTTTAAGTACAGGGCCATAAGTCTTTTGTCTATGGCGGGACTTTCTAGTCCTAGGTTTTTTAGTATTTCTTCGGTGTAATTGCACTCTGTTACAGCTGAATGAGCAAACATATTAAAAGCTGCCTTAGGTGAAAATTTTAAATACTTAGAAATTGTTTTTAAAGACAAACTTTCAAAAACCTGTCCATTGGCTTTTATTAAGCCCTGTCTCACAAGTTCGATGTATTTTTTAAGATCCACAAAGTTAAGCGGATGCCCCAGCTGTACAAATAATTTAAAAATCTCCTTCAGACTTAAACTGTTTGAGTTGTTTAAATGGTAAGTTCCCCTATCGTTGTCGATCTCTTTTGAGATCTTTAAAATGCCTCCAGCTACATAATCTACTGGACTCATATCAAACAACCAATCGGTCATTGGCGCCACCTGGGTTTTAATAACCGTAGAAAAGAAATCATAGAAAAAACCACCAGCTGTGTTTAACTGAAAGGGATACAATCCACTTTGACTGTCTCCGTATATTTGGCCGGGCCTGAAAATCTTCCAGCGCAAGTCTGCTTGCGTGCCGCGCACCAAGCCTTCAGCTAAAAACTTAGACTGCTGATATCCAGAACCATCAAATCCCTGCCCAACATCAAAATCTTTTTCTGTAAAACGAAAGCCCGCCTCAAAAATTTTATCTCCCAAGACGCTAAAGCTCGAAACATAAGAAAGCGGCTTGTTTTTTTCACTCAAACAAAAATCAATTATTTTTTGAGTGCCATCAACATTGGTTTTTTTAATTTTTTCGTAAGGTGCCATTAAGCTGGTCGAGGCCGCCAAATGAAAAACTCGATCAATTTTATTAGCTAAATCCTTATACAAAGTATCACTTAAAGAAAAACGCTCATGAACTAGTGAACCTTCAACAATATGCACTCTTTGTTTGAAACCCTCTTTTAAAAATTCTTTTTGGGGGTCATAAACAGCCAGGGACTGTATAAGTCTTTCTGAGGCCGAGATGTCTTCACGCCCCCGCACCAACACATAAAAATGTGTGTCTTTGTATTCTTTGAGCATCTGCAAAAGAAGCCGCGAGCCCAATACGCCTGTACCGCCGGTTAATAAAAGATTTTGCATGGGAGTCTTTACCTTAACGTATTCCAGACCTAAAACATAGAGTTTATGGACTTGAATCTTATATTAAAATCTCAACGCGAAGCCTATCAGGAAAAGCCAATGCCAAGCCTTCAGGAACGTCGCCAAAAGCTTAAAACTATTGAGAAAATTCTCTGCTCAAACAAAGACTCGATTTGTATGGCGCTGGCAAAAGATTTTGGCCACCGAAGTTTTGACGAAAGCCGCATTGCCGAGATTTTACCAGCCGTTGACCTTTCAAAATATTGTCGCAAAAAACTACGAAAATGGTCCAAGCCTCAAAGCCGTCCCATACCTGCCCTTTATCAACCAGCAAAAGGCAAAGTCATTTATCAACCACTGGGCGTGGTTGGTATTATTGTTCCCTGGAACTACCCTGTTTACCTAGCCTTCGGTCCACTGATCAACGCAATAGCTGCGGGCAATAGAGCCATGATTAAAATGTCCGAATTCACTCCCCACTCCGGTGAGCTCATTGCAAAACTATTAAAAGATTCTTTTGCCGAAAATGAAATTGCGGTCATAAACGGCGGCTTAGAAGTTAGCCAAGCCTTTAGCAAACTGGCCTTTGATCATTTGTTTTTTACGGGCTCAACAAAAGTCGGTAAATTAATTATGGAGTCAGCCAGTAAAAACCTGTGTCCTGTTACTTTAGAGTTAGGCGGAAAGTCTCCAACAATTATCCATCCCAGCTTTGACATTAAAGACGCCGCCAAAACAATTGCTTTTAGTAAAATGTTTAACGCCGGCCAAACTTGTGTAGCGCCGGACTATATCCTTTGCCCTAAATCTAAGACCACTGAATTTATAGCTGAAGTTAAAAATTCAGTAAAAGAGCATCTCGATTCTTTGGACTCAAAGGATCTTACAGCGATCATTAACGATCTGCAGTGGCAGCGTTTAAAAACTTACTATGAGCAAGCCACTGCCAAAGGAGCCCAAGCCGAAAACTCCCATGCCATTAGCGATCCCTTTGCAAATCCACAGCGCAAGCTGCCGCTTATTCTTTTTAACAATCCCCCTCAAGACAGCCTGCTAATGGAAGAAGAAATATTTGGGCCACTGATGCCCGTAATCAGCTATGATAAAATTGAAGATGCTTTAGATTTTGTAAACAAGCGTCCTCGGCCACTTGCTTTGTATTATTTTGATTCCAACAAAAAAAGATCCCAAGAAATATTAGAGAAAACACATTCAGGCGGTGTCTGCGTTAATGAATGCTTGCAACATGTGGCCCAACACACCCTTCCCTTTGGAGGCATTGGCCCCTCGGGCATGGGACACTATCACGGCCAAGAAGGTTTTTATACTTTTAGTCATGCCAAAGCAATTATGAGTCGCCCTAGCTTTTTTAATTCTAGCCGAATGATTTATCCTCCCTACACAGGTTGGATACACAAAGTCATCAATCGCTTTTTACTTCGTTAAAGCGTTCACTCGGGCGCCGCCAAGACAGCGGTCTCCTTGATAAAAAACAATGTACTGCCCAACACAAGGGCTGCGCTGGGCTTGGCTAAACACAACACGCTGGCGCCCCCTAGCATCTGGCCCCCAGAGCTCTAAGTCTTGATCTGCCTGGCGGTAACGTAACTTGGCTTTTAATTTTACTGAATCACCTAAATCTTGCGGCCACTCAAAAGATCCCAGCTTGTTTAAGTCTTCAAACTCGACACCTTTGTAAAAAAGAGCAGGATGCTCGGCTCCCCTGAGAACCCAAACAATATTTTTAGCTGCATCAATAGAATGCACAAACCAAGGCTCGCCCTCACCACCTAGAGCCAAGCCTTTGCGCTGCCCCGGAGTGTAAAAGCTTGATCCTTCGTGGATCCCTACTTTTTCGCCATCTGGGTAATGTAAAAAATCACCTTTTTGGGCTTTGATAAATTTTTGTAAAAAGGGTCTTATTTTACGTTCTCCAATAAAGCAAAGTCCTGTACTATCTTTTTTTTGAGCTGTTAAAAGCTTTTGCTCAGTTGCGAGCTCGCGCACTTTTTCTTTTTTAATCTCACCTAGTGGAAACTCTAGTTTTTGCAAAACTTCGGCCCGGACTCCCGCCAAAAAATAACTCTGATCTTTTGCAGGGTCCAATGCTTTATAAAGGTGGTATTCTTCTTGTTCTTTTTTGATTCGAGCGTAATGGCCGGTAGCAAGCTTAGAAGCCCCGTAATTTTTAACGTCCTCTAAAAAGACATCAAACTTAATATGACGGTTGCATAAAATATCTGGATTGGGGGTAAAACCACTTTTGTAATCTTCCAGAAAATTTTTAAAGACTTTTTGCCAGTATTCCTTTGAATGATTAACGGAATACAAGGGAAAATCCAAATGGGTGGCCACAGCCAAAGCATCTTGGTAATCAGCGGCCGAGGAGCAACTTTCGCCCTCTTGTGCCTGCCAGTTTTTCATAAAAAGCCCTACAAGCTCGCGTCCTTCATTTTTTAAAAGAGCAGCCGCCACACTTGAGTCAACTCCTCCCGAAAGCGCGACTACTGTTTTCACATAAAGCTCCTATGGATTTCTAAAAGAGCTTTTACGAAAGACTCTATGTCGAGCTTTGTATTTTGAATGCTAAAACTAACTCTTAATGATGACATGGATTCAGAGTTGCCAAACCCCATAGCTCTTAAAACTTTGGAGCCCAGAGCTGAACCAGACTGACAAGCCGAACCGGCTGACACACAAAAGCCTTTTTGATCTAGTAAGGCCACCCAGGGAATAGCCATCATAGCTGGAATATGGAAGTTTAAAACATTAGTCAAAGCAAAAGGATATTCTTTGTTAGCACCTTCGTGAAAAGAAATTTGCTTGAAGTTTTTTTCTAAAGATTCTTTAAGGAAGTTTTTTAATTGCAAACTGTGCTCACGATAACTTTTACCATTCACCAGCCAATCGTCTATAGCCACCGAAAAGGAATAGGCAGACAAGAGGCTAAGGCTTCCACCTCTGCGTCCAAGTTCTTGACCTCCCCCTTTAATCATGGCCTTGAGCTCAAAAGATTCTCTAGCCCAAAGAACCCCTACTCCATCTAAGGCACCTACTTTTTGAGAAGAAAAAACCATAGCGTCAACCAAAGGAAGTAATTTTTTAAAAGTATCTGGAGCTGTTTTTAAAAAGGATTGCGAGCCATCAATAAGCACTGACAGATTTTTAGTTTTTCTGAGAATTTGAAGCGGCGCCAATATATTTAATAAGTCAAAAGCAATACCTGTTTCATTGTTAACACTTTGTAATATGAGCAGGGTGTGTGCATCTTTTTTAAACTCAGGCAGTGGCGCCAGTTCTCCGTTTTTATCCACAGCCAGCTCCACAACATCAGCCTTATCAAAGTTACTGACAGCGCCCCAAACGGCCGGGTGTTCAACTGTTGAGTGCCAGTATTTTTTATCTTTTTTTGTTGTTTGCGAAAAAGAATGAACCGCAAAGTTAATAGCTTCGGTAGCGCTTGAACACAATGTTAGCTGAGAGCTTTGATGGGCTTTTAAATCGAGAGCTTTAAGCAGCTTTTGTTTTAATTCACTCAAGACCTGATTGGCCTCGCGACCGCAGGCATGCACACTACTAGGATTTGACCCCAAGATCGTTCGAGCTTCTTCTTTACTCACGATTTCTTGCAGAGCTTTTTGCACCACTGGCAAAAGTGGGTAGCTGGCACAAGCATCTAAATAGGTCGTTTTAGACATACAAATTGAGCTTTAACCCATTGAATTCATTCACTCGACAAAAATATCTTTGCCACGGCGCGTTTGAGGGCTATAATAGCCGGGTTTTATGAAGAAATTACATAATTTCCTACTTTTATTTTTCTTGGTTTTTTCTGCCCACACATATGGAGAAGATGATGGATTTACAGGTCCTACAGATTCTAAATGTGAGAAAAAACTAGAAGAACAAACGGAACAACTAAGCGCGGCATTGGACACACCTGCACACCAGAAAGAATTCTTAGAATCAAAAATCGCAGTGCACAGAAAGAACGCTGAAGCGAGTCCTTACGACACTAAGAAAACAGAACTTGAACTGGTTACTGAGGCTGAAAAATTATTAACAAAAATTAATTTCGAAGATCCTGAATACAAGAGCAGTAAAATATACACAGAACTTCAACAGATTATAAATAATCTCACCACTATTCACCTCCTACATAGCAAACACGAAGAAAAAAAACAAAACGCTCTGGCTCTTGTTGAAGAACTTGATCGCTACGTTGCCTATTTCACCAACCTACAAAAAGACATTAGCAAACAAACGGCAAGTTTTTCTGAACTACTAAATCCTGAAGGTCCAGACGCTTTAAATAGCTTGATTGACAAATGCAAAGAAATTTTAGCTAAAATAGAAACCAACAGAATTAGAGTTGATTATTCTGTTATAGGTTTTGAACTACATTCAGAATTTAAAACACTTGTCCGTGAAACAGAAAATTTTCATAATAGTATTCTCGAAGCAACTAAAGCTTTGAGAGAGCTTCAAGCCCAAGTCTTAATAAAAAGGGCGAGCACGGTAAGTAATTATCAAATACCAGATATGCTAAGTGACATTGAAGGCCTACCAAGCAAACTTGCAGAATTATTTGTCACCTATATTAATATTCTAAAAGCTGGTCCAAACGACGCTCTAATAGCGCGGTTTAATATGATTCAAGTGTCTTTAGACAAGAGTCTAACGGTTAAATACGAAAGTGATCCCGAAAACTCAGCTGAAGTACTAAAAGCCATAAAAACTTTATACCAAGATATAGCAGAAAATTTTTATCGATATGCAGAAGAACTTTTAGAAACTCTCGATAGCTCCGCTGCAAACGTCTCTAGTCCGTTCTTCTTAGGCCTTAATCATCAAGCAATGTTTAGTGTTCGAGCTTATATAAGAAATTTTGCTGCTGATCTTATCAGCCTTCCAATTCCCGAAGATCGCGCTAGCGACAGTTCAGGTTATGCTTTTGACTTTTTTGATTTCGCAAATGCGCGCATCGCTCGTGCAGAAGGATCTTCAGCCATAAAAGCCATTTACCAACAAGCAAAAGCTCAAAGCTTAGCCTGGTCTTCAACAAGCCAAGAAAGCCTCCTTTCTGACTACAACCCTAGTGATCAAAATAAAATTAAATCATTATTAGCTCTAACGGGAATAAGCGGCCTGCCCTCACAAATAGCGGGCACTCTATCTTCTGTAGATAAAGACCTAGAAATGTCAGACGAAGAAGTACATCCAGTTAGCTACTCTCTTAAGTTTGCGAATCTTGCAACTAGAAAAGTTGTTGAACAGATAAGGGGAGCAATTAACGCTTTTCAACCACTGTCTATCAGCCGAACTGAGCTTGCAAGTCTATATGACGTAGAAGAAAATCAAATTGATGAAGCGACCTTAAATCATTTTAATGAATCTATAGCTTCTCTTGATTTTATGACTTTAATGAAAAGTTATGCAGAAGATGGAAACTTAGAAATTTTGTATCAATTAGTTGCCCACGTACACAATCTTAACTCAGAAAAAGAAGTTACGGCATATCTTAACGAGAGCAATTGCCTAAGCTGCCTTTTCGAAAAAGACGAGCGGTCTTTGCTTGAGATTTTGGGTATAAACCCTGCTCCAAAAGAAGAAACTTCCGACGCAGCTCCTGGAGCTGGGGCGGAAGGCTTCGATCCTGCTCAGATGGAGCAGATGATGAAAATGTTTGGTGGTGCTCAGTAGAGCTATTAAATTCCTTCGAATGGGTCGAAAGCAGAAATTTCAGGATTGATTCCATCGCGGCCTGCCCAACCAATTGATTGATCGACTACAGTTGTATCTAAAATTCCTTGGAAATTTAAAAAGTCATACTCTGCTACAGGCACTATGGTTAGACCATCGACTCGTTCAGCCAATTCAACATACCAATCAACATAACCTTCAATATCAGAATTACGAGTAATAATTTCCATTACACCGCCTTCTTCTATATTGTATAAATCTTCTGTTAACCTTTCCCAATCACCATCGCGGTGACGAGCGTAGACACGATAAGCATTGTTATCGATTTCGTTAAAGTTAAACTGCACCCAAATAGAGTTGTTTTGATAATCTAGTCTAAGCGTAAAACAAACCTGATCAAAGGCTGCATTTGGATCTGTATCATCACTACGACACATTAATTGGTTGATCTCTTGTGACAAAGAGCCAGCGTGAGTGACCAAAGGTGATCTTGATTGTGAACAAGAAAATAATCCCGTCATTAAAAGACCTAAGCAAAGTACGTGTGATAAAAAGTTAAAGTTTTCCCTCATAAAAATAATCCCCTTACACTTTTGTTGCACTTTGAGTGCCAAAGGGTCCAAAAGCATAAAATTCGAGTACTTAAGCCCAAAAGCAGCTTAAAATAGCGATCAAGATTTAACTAAAAAACAAGCAAAACATGAAAAGATCAGTGCGTAAGTAACTAATTTTATTAGTAATTACCAATATTTCCGTAAAAGGCTAGTCAGCTGTCTAGATTTTAGACACTCTGGTAGGCCGTACCAAGGGAGGGGGTCACAGCATGGGAGATGTTGCCACCCCCTCCACTGGTACGGCCTACCGTTTTTGGAGTTGTTTGACTGGTAAGTTGCCGTAAATAACTAGAGTTTCGTCTCTTGGGCCCTGATTGAGGACCTCACCCCAAGGAGCCACCACTTGTGAGAGACCGGTATTGGTTGGTCTCAACATGGCCAGGCCATATTTAGCGCTTTGCCATCTAGCCAACAAGGAATGCAACCATGGCTCGGCGGTCGGACCATACCAAGAATCATTACTGGCATTGACTATAATTAAACTTCTATTGGGATATTCGCGTTTGGCTTTTTGGACAAAACGATCCACATAAGAAGCAAAAAGGATTTCGTAACATATAAAAGGAATAAAAATAGGTCCCTTGGGATCGGGATGCACAAAAAGCTTTTGTTCATCACCTTTGCCAAAGTGATTCACCCACGGAAAATATTCATAAGCTGCGCCCCACCAGCGATCTCCCGGCACATATTCGCCCATGGGAATTCTTAAGTTCTTTTTATAGGTTGCCAACAAAGAATGATTTTCGTGCAAAAATGCCATTGTGTTAAATTCTAGTAACTCTTCGCGATCCGCCCAGCTGTCCATTTTTTCGGAATAAGTACCAATAAAGTGAATACCGCGAGTCAATTTAACCATGTCTAACATTCGCTCAAAAGACAATTGATCACTAAAGTTTTTACTAAAGGGAGTTCCAGGAAAAGAAGTTTCCGGCCAAGCAATCCAAGGTTCTAATTTTTCTTCAGTGGCGACTTGTGCAAAAAAAACCGCCACCTGTTGTATAAGTTCTTCGTGCACATCTAAAACATTTGCAATGGTAGGTTCAATACCTAATTTTTGCTGCTTTTTTTGGTAATTGCCAATATTACCTTGCAACAAGGCAACAGGCTGTCTGTAACTATGTTCCTTCGATAAAGAATCAAAAGCTTGGTATCCCGTAAAAAACAAAAGCCCAGTTACAAAAAGCATAGCGGGAACTAAACGTGTTAATAGTTTTTTATTCGATAGTTTTAAACTAAATATATACAGCAACAAAATTACAGACCCAAAAAAAACGAGGGACCATCCCCAAGAGCCCAGATAAAACACAGAAGCCAATAAATACTTGTTGGCGCCAAAAGCCATATAAGGCGACCAAGGAAAAAACCTTAGAGCCAAATAATCATCAAGCAGCAGCCAAGAAAATAGAGCCAACAATATCGGCATACGAATTCGCAGAAACACTAAATACACAAGCGACAAAGCAGCCGAAACACTGGCCTGTAAAACAAACAACAAAAGCGCTATCAAAACAGAGAGTACTATACCTAGCTCTGCAAACTCATAAAAGGTCCAACCCATCCAGTAAAAACCCAATATATTAATCCAAAGCTGAAAATGAAAAACATAAAAGAACATAGTTTTAGCTTTTATTTTGGGCTCTTTAAGCAAGGGCCATAAAAAAAGTACAAAAGCTAAAAATATGAAAGGGTAAAAACTTAAAGGCGGAAAAGAGGCCACCACAATCAAAGCAGCTACAAAGGATATTTTTAATTTTTGTAAATCTAATTTTTTTGAAAGCCAGCTAGTCACTTTATTTTTTTTGCATTTTTTCTTTTATCTTGTACGAAATAGTGTGAACCACTTCATCAAGGGTGCTGTTGGTAGAATCTACCTCAACAGCATCTTTGGCTTTACGCAAAGGAGCCGTTGCCCTATTCATATCTTGATAATCTCTTTGTTTGGTTTCTTCTAAAATTCTATTGAGCTCACAATTATGTCCAGATTTTTGCAGTTCTTGAAAGCGCCTTTGGGAGCGACTTTCGACAGAAGCGGTTAAATAAAATTTTAAATCAGCATTAGGAAAAATCACAGTACCAATATCCCTGCCTTCCATTACAACGCCGCCCTTAGTTGCAAAAGAGCGCTGTAAGGCCAGGAGCGCGTCTCGAACCTCTGGGTATTTAGAAATAGCCGAAGCCGCCATTCCAATTTCAGGACTTCTTATTTCTTTAGATAAATCTTGTTCATTAATATAGATACTCAATTGTGGAATGGCCTTGGGCTTGTCTTTATCTAAGCTCAACTCTCCAAAACGAAAATTTAATTTTTGTGCGAATTCAGCCAATTCACTAGCTTGCTCTAAACTCAAACCTTGCTGAAGGGCGCAATAGGCAAGCCCTCGATACAAAGCACCGGTATCAATTAAACGGAAGCGAAATTGATAAGCAAGCCATCTAGCAACCGTGCTCTTGCCGGCTCCAGCTGGCCCATCGATGGCCACAATCGGCAAGCGAATCTGATCTTTGACCAAAGTTAAAGTCATTTAAAACCAATATAGTCGACTAGCTGCCGGCAGCAAAAAAGAGTTTCAGGACTTTATGAGGGCAGAGCGTTAGAATGACTTTAGAGCTTTTTAGAATAGTCAAAGTTAGCCTTAAAGCGCTTGTGCATCCACAGATATTGTTCGGGAGTCTGACGAACCCACTCTTCGATTTTCTTATTACAACTAAGGATATGCGACTGAAAATATTCGGAATTTTCGAATTTGGCTTGGACCTCCGTCCCTGCCTCAAAGTCGAGAGCTGCTTCCATTTTTAGGTGGTAGCGGCCTCCTGGCAAGCGTATCAGATGCACTGGAAAAACTGGGGCCTTCAGGCGCTGGCTCAAAATGGCCAGGCCCTTTGCGGTCCAGGCTTTTTTACCCATAAATTCACTCAGCACACCATGGGGTTCACCGGTGTGCTGATCAAACATAAAACCAATCGCATTGCCCCTTCTAAAAGCCCTTAGAGCTTTTAAAGAAGACTTGCTTTCGGAGAGTTTTTCCATTCCAAGATCACTTCGCCATTTTGACAATACTTCGTCCCAAAAACTATTGCGCATATCTCTGGCGAAATAGCTCAAAGGCAGACCAAGCAATTGAGCACACATAAGCAAAAGTTCCCAGTTTCCTATATGAGCTGTTAACAAAAAACATCCCTGCTTCTTTTTTATTCTTTCTTGTAAGTGCTCCAGCCCAGTAATCTTAACTTTTTTATCTAAATCTTTTCTGTTCCAAACAAAAAGCATCCAAAATTCAAAAATCAGCAAAAGCACATGCCGCATATTAAGCCGAGTTATATGCTTAATTTCTTTTTGGGATTTATCTGCAAAAACTAACTTTAAATTAGTTTGAATAACAGCTTTGCGAAAGCCCACAATATAAAACCAAAAATAACTTAGGACTGTCGCCAAACTCTCCAATAAAAAAAATGGCAGAGCTTTTAGTAGAAAGCCCCAAAAACAAAAGTAGTAATAGAGCAATCTTGCCAAAAAATATTTCATTGCGAAGCAGCCACTTTTAGAATTTGCTCGTAAAACAACTTTTCTTGTTTAAGCTCTAAAGAAAAATCCCAAAAAATAAATCGGTAGTCCTTATCTTCAATTGTAAAATTGATTTTCTTATTTTTTACAAAAGATCTCAACTCGGGCACAGTCAGTATTTTTACGGCCTCCTTAAGCCCCATCAATATTTCTGGCTGCTGCCTTCTGGCAAGCTCTGCAAGAATTATATGGCCTTCCGCGTGGTCTGGCAGTTCAATTAATTCTAGTTCCTTCAACTGGTCTTTAATTTCGGTTCGATCATCGGGACTGAGCACACGAGTGGTCACAGCCAAGACCTTAGACCGCTCCGCAACATCCGCTTTTTCAAAAAAGCTGGTCTTAAAAAAATCCACATCTCTTTGCAAAATAATATCAGCTCTTCTAAGTGATTTAACCGGCTCTCTTAGAGCCCCCCACGGAAACAATCTAGCTTTTACATCAGCTCTATAAAGCAGCACAATATCTAAGTCTCTCTTTAAGGCCCAGTGCTGAAATCCATCATCGAGTATAAAAACAATTTTGGAAGAATCTTTAGACTGCTGCAGGTATTTTTTAGCTATACTATATCTATCGGCCGAAACCAGAACAGGACAAGAGCTTCGCAAATAGATTTCAAGAGCCTCATCGCCACAATCATTTACGTCTACATTGTCATCTTTAATAACGAAATCAACTTTTGATTTTCTTTTATAACCTCTTGTTAAAACAACTGGTGTATAAGCATTCTTTTTAAGAAGCTCTGCAATTTTGACCACAAAAGGTGTCTTGCTCCGGCCGCCCATAGCCAAGTTTCCAACCGAAATCACAGGTCGCGGCAATTGCCGGCTTTGTGTCAACTTGCGATCCAAGCTCGTTAGTAGCTGGTATATAGTGGCTAACATTAGTTCTCTATACCTAGCACCTTTAAATAATCTTCAGCAATTCGCTCGCAAACATTTGCTTGCCCCATTTTTTTAGGAATAAAACGCAGCTTCTTTTTCATAATATCAAAACGCTCTTTATTGCCTAATAGCTCAAGACTTTCTATGGCCAAACGTTCAGGAGTTAAAGAGTCTTGCAGCAACTCTGGAATCACCCGCTCTTGCAATAAAATATTTGGCAAGCCCGCACCGTAGCTTTTTTGTAAATTAAAATAGCCCGTTAATCTTTTAAGCAAAAAAGCCGAAAAAGCATTCAATTTATAGAACAATATATGAGGCAATTGATAATAGGCCGCCTCTAAGGTGGCCGTTCCAGAAGCAATCCAAGCAAAATCAGACGCCATCATAACCCCATGGGAGTCATTGGTTATCTGCCAAGTTTTGCTTTGCAAATAACTATCTAAGACTTCAGCGTGCTTTTTGTCTAAAATATTCTTTAGTATTTCTGCGGTCCACGAAGAAGTCAAAGGCATGATAACTTTATAGTTTTTCTTTCTTAAGTGTGGGTAAGTCTTCAAATTTTGTTCAAAGTTTTTCCAAGCTTGCAGCAAAAGCGGTAGATGGCGGCTGAGCTCACCGCTGCGTGAACCAGGCAAAAGCGCCAAAGCAAAATCATCTTCACTCAAAGCAAAATTTTCTCTCATTTGGGCTCTGCGATTGGGCTTTAATTGATCGCGCAAAGGATGACCATTGTAGCTGGCATTTAGACCTCGATCCTTAAAGTAACTTTCTTCGAATGGAAGAGCTACATACAATTTTCTAAGCCATTTCTTCATTTGCTCAGCGCGACCGGAACGCCATGCCCAACTCTGGGGCGCAATAAAATAATCAACAGCTTTTCCCAAGCGCTTAGCCCGGGCTGCCAAACGAAAATTAAAATCAGGAAAGTCTACACATAGTAAGGCATCAGCTGTTTTTAGTTGCTCGCTCATTTTTTTAAGCACCAAAGCAATTTGCTTAATATTGCTCAAAACCTCAACCAAACCAACAACGGCCACTTCTTTTTGATCAAAGAGCTGCTGGACTCCAGCCGCCTTTGATTTTGGACCACAGAGCCCAACAAATTGCACTCGACTTCCAACTTTTTTGTTTAGCTCTTTTACAAGTTCAGCGAGATAAGCATCTCCAGAAGGGTCACCACAAGCTACAAGCACTTTCTTGCTTTTGATCATAAAACTTTTATTTGACTTAAAATACGATCAATAATTTTGTGAGTGTCTATTACTGTATCCGCTGAAGGAAGCATCTTCATAGGATCGTCACCAAATCTTTTGAAAATATTATGGGCGCTTGTACTTTGATTAAACTTGCCTCTAATTCTTTGCACGAAGGCTTCTATTTCGAGACCAAGGGGGTCACCGTTTTTCCAGGACTTTCGGCGAGCCCGAAAGTTTTTACGACCGGCCTTAACTTCTTCAAAACATAAAAATTCTCGGTTTAAATAATCTAAAGTAGCATGCCAGCCCGGACCTGTTAGTTCCCAGTTTCTAGATGAAGTCGTAGAAAGCCTTGAGGAATAAAAACGCATACGACTTAAATCTTCAAACTCAAAATCAGCTACCGCATGATCAAGGGTTTCACTTCTCATTTTGCGACCCCAAGCGCGGATTTTTTTAATTTTCGGCAAATCAAAAACTGTCTTTAGCAAGACAAAAAGATCGATATCATGAATCATTAAATCATGAATCACATCGGTATCAGCAACTCTTGGCAAGTACGGCCCTTTGCGAACACACGACAAAGACCAAGGGCCCTCAGACAATTTAGGTCGCCAGTCACCCCACAAGCGACACATAGCCCAGCGCTCCAACATTCCAACCTGCAAAAAGCAATTATTTTTTGTGGCCTTACGTTCTAAATCACGACAATCCATTGCCGAAAAACCCAGTGGTTTTTCGACCAAGCAATGTATTTTCTTTTTTAAACAAGCGGCCGTCATTTGCACATTCATTTTAGCCGGCACAGCTAAAATTGCGGCATGCACTTTGTCTTCTTCGCTTAAGCTATCAAGCTCTCCCAAATGATTTAAAAATTTAAAATCTCTTTTTTTAGGAAGTTCTCTTTTAAGATAACGTACTCGTGATTCATCTGGTTCAATAATCGCAGTCACACGACATTTTAATTTCTTTTCAAGCTCTTTTACCTTACGCAAATGCAAGAGCCCCATATTACCAACGCCAATTATGGCTAGGTTGACAACTCCACTATTCATTACGGCCCCCTATTCGGCTGTCTTTTACAAAATTTATAAAATTTTGTGCGCATTTTTCGTTAGGAAATAATTCGCCGATCACTCGCAAAGAGTGAGCTTTGGTGTCTTGAGATCTATAATAAATTTTATACATCTCTTTAATTATTCTAATTTCATGATCGCTAAAATCTCTTTTGCGCAGACCAATAATATTTGGTCCACTAATCTCTGAGTTGTTTTTAGCCGCCATAAATGGAGGAAGATCTTTTCTTAAAACACTATGACCACCTAAAAAAGCATAATCACCTAAACGGCAAAATTGCGCCACCGCGCTCTGACCACCAATGATTGCGTAGTTACCAATTGCTACGTGACCTGCTAATTGCACTTGATTTACTATAATGGTGTGATTAGCAATATGGCAATCATGGGCCACATGAGAATAAGCCATTAAGTAATTATGATTTTCTATTCGTGTAACGCCTTCATCTTTGGCGGTTGCTCTATGTACAGTTACCGATTCACGGAAGGTGTTGCCTTCTCCAATAAGCACTTTCGTGTCTTCACCTTTGTAAGTAAAATCCTGCGGCAAGCCCCCAATAACACAAAAGGGATCAAAAACATTGTTCGATCCAACCGTTACACTTCCTTCAAAAACCACATGAGAGCGCAACTTGGTGTTTTTAGCAATTTTACTTTGGGCACTTACTAAACAAAAGGGGCCAACTTCAACACCATGATCGAGCTCAGCTCCTTTTTCCACAAAAGCTGTGTCATGAATTTTAACTTCACTCATTTGTACACTAAAGTCCCGTCAGCATGTACAGGCGCTTTTAACAAAACCATGGAAAGCTCACCTCGAGAGACAACTTCAGAACCTACGGTTATCTCAGCTTTCCAAATATAAAAATACTTTTTACGCTGACTTTCTTCGTGAACTTTTACACGCAAAGTACAGCCTGGTTTAACAACCTTTTTAAATAAAAAATCGGTTCCTCGAAAAAGCACTTCAGGCGGACTCGCTCCATCGGGCAAGACTCCAGCATAAACCCACAAAGCCGACTGAGCGGCAACTTCGATTTGAATCACCCCAGGTAAGATTGGATTTCCTGGAAAATGTCCTTTTAAAACATCTAAGTTTTCTGTTACGTCGTATTCAACAATCCCCGAACGGCCATCAGAACTTCTTTCCACAAGCCGATCAACTAACAAAAAGGGCTCCCTGTGGGGCAAAGATTTTTTAGGCTGATCCGATAACATTATTTCAATTCCTTGGTATTTCTTTTAAAAAATTTCCGCATTTCAGGCAATAAAGAAAGTGAAACGTCGATACGATGTGATAATTGCAAAGGCCGAGCTGGATTACCCCTCCAAGCTGTATTTGAGTCTGGAATCGATTTAGCAACCCCCGACATAGCACCTATAGTAACGAAATCAGCAATTTTTAGGTTATCTGCAACTCCGACCATACCGGCCATCACAAGCTGCTCGCCAATTTTGACTGAGCCCGAAATGCCCGCAAAGGCACAAATTGTTGAATTTTTACCGATCTGGCAATTGTGTCCAATATGCACGTGGTTGTCTATATGGGTGCCTTCACCAATTCTAGTGTCATCCACAAGCCCTCTATCAATGCTCACCAAGGATCCGATCCGGCAATTATCTTCAATCACCAAACGGCCGATATGGCAGCGTTGACGTCTGTGCTTATCACCTGGATAAGCCAGCATAGAAAATCCAGCTCCGCCAAGGGCGCAACCGGAAGCAATTTGTACGTTTTTTCCGATAACGGAGTAGTCCGCTATTCGAGTTCCAGCTAAAATTTTAGCTCCACTAGCGATCGTTACCGAACGACCTATACGCACCCCACTCTCAATACTTACATCTTCTGCGATTTGACAATCAGGACCAATATAAGCACCTTCTTCTATCTGGGCTTTATAGGACTTGGCACAGTTTTTAGCAGTCCATTCCTTTTCGGAGATTTTATTTAAAATTAAATCAAAAGCCCCCTCCAAAGAATTACATAGCAAAAAAATAGCAGAAGGAAAGCACTCCCTAATCTGATCGCTTTTTTTATCAAAAAAATCAGAGTCCACAAAGAGCAAAGCTAAACCATGTTTTTTAGATATAGAATCAAAAAACTTTTTACTTACAAAACTATAGCTAGTCTTGGAGTTTTTTTCTGAACTAAGCACACAAGGAAAATCAATTTTTTCCCAGGCACTGCGCTCAGGTTTTTGATCAAAGCGGGCTTCAAATTGATGCTCTCGCAAGCAGCTGAGCAACTTTTCAGCTTCAACAAACTCCTGCGATAAAGCTTTTAGCTTTCTCGTAGTCTATTCCTTTCAAGCTTTTACTTTTTATACTTTTTGTCGTACTTACGAATCAGTTCTTCCGTTATGTCTACTTTATTTACACTGTAAAGAACTGTGCCAGCGCTGTTTTCAATTAAATGATCAAGACCTTTGTCGCGAGCAATATCTCGAGCGACATCTCGCATACGCTTGCTGATTCCAGAAGTTTCTTCGATTTCTAATTTTTGAATTTCTTGTGGGATCGTCATACGCTTTGTTTGATAATCTTTTAATTTTTCTTGAAATTCTTTTTGAAGCTGTGGACGTTTTTTTTCGCTCGCAACCTGCAATTTGCCTTCCAAGGCTTTTAAAGAGTTTTCGATCTTCACAATACTCTTTTGTTTTTTCTGAACGGCTTTTTCAATGCGTTTTTTAGCCGCCTTACCCTGCTTTACCTCGACCATTGCCCGGCGAAACTCAACGGTACCGATCTTTAACTTGGTGTTCGCAAAAAGCGCAGAAGATGCTGTTACAGATAAAATAACTAAGAATAATACTAAATTTTTATACATTTTTCATATACCTCTGGGCACAGTTTAGTGAGGCATAAGATAAGTTACAAGTACGAGAAAAGCTGTCTTTTTAGTTTAAAGCGCGCCGCATTATACACTCCTGCCCGCAAAAAGGCCAAGAGGTCTCGTACACTTTGGTGCCAGGGACCCTTTTTAGGAGGGTCCCTGGCACCAAAGTGTACGAGACCTCTTCATTCTATTCTTCTGCCGCTATTTTGTGCTAAGGAATATAAAAGTGAATTTTTTTAAATCAGTTGTTTGTTCAATTGTAGCTATCTTCTCTATATATACTTCAAGTATTCTTTCTGCAGATACAATTACCTCTTCCGAAGTAAAGACCTGCGAATCCCACCTCAGTTCACTTGTGACTTCTGACAGAATACTCACATTTAAAAACGAAAAAGCTTACCGGCGGTATTTGAAAGCACTCGTAAAACAAGCAAAGCGAATATCCGAAAGACGTGACCCTTCTCGAGGAGACATAAGCCTTGAGGAGCTTTTAAAAGAAGCCTTTCCTCTTAGCACTCTACAAAACCCAAATTCAAAGCATGTCCCAGTTTATAAAAAAACAAAACTAGCTCGGTTCTTGATTTTTAGTTATTTTGGCATAGTTGCTACATTCTCTATTTCTGCAACTATTACAGCAATGCTTGAAAGCGACCAGGCAAGAGAAATTGCCCAGATAATTACACTCTCTGGACTGTTTGGGATATTCTCGAACGCATTTCCAACTATGTGGGCTGCGGAATATTTAGAGTCTACATCGACTAGAGATAAAAAAAGGGCCAAGGATATTATTAAATACAAAAGATTGTTCTCCGTAGAAGCAGCACAATTTGTGAAGGATTTTCTAGGCTTAGTTCAAGATAACGACACAGGCCTCCCCACTGAGTCCTTTAAGTCTGAATGGAAGCAGGCTTTAAGCGCAGAAGGACTGATTAAACCCGACACTCTCAATAGTCATAATTTCTCTGAAGCCTGTAATAATTACGAAAACAAATATGCCGAGTATCTTCTCTCTTTAGATTACCTGCACACAAGTCAGCTAGTAAATCAGGCAAGCCTTTCTAATATTTCCGCGCAACTTACAACACATTATAATGACTTCCAACAAATGCCTTTATTTGAGCGCTACAGATCAAGTCCTGAAAGTATGAGCGCAGAAGACAAAATAGAAATTATAGAAGAACTAAGGAAGCATAGAGCTTTTTTAGTGAAGACTGCGCCCATTCTTAATGTATTTTCTCTAATGAAAGAAAAGTACAAGAACAGAATACAGTCTCAAGGCAGCTCTCAACTAGAAGCTCTTCTTTTGTTTGCAAGCGCCACAACCCATAAGGACTGGCAAGATGGCGAAAGGGATTATCTATTTGACTATTTTGAACATGCCGAAAAAGAAAATCTTACAATGAATGCTCATGTTGAAAACAACACAAAAGGAATGCTTGCCCTGACGCTACAATACCTTTCAGCTTCGGGCGAGGTCATAGCCAGTCAAGTATTTTCTTCTACATTAAGAATCAACTTAATGGATGCCGACTCTTTAATTCAGCTTGGAAGAGCTCTCCAAGAAGAAGCTGCTCAAGAGCTTCTACAAGATATGATTCTTGGCATGAAAGAAATGTTATTCGACACCGAAGGTCTTGCAGAGCCGCCAATGGTAGAACTCAATCCTGCTGAGCAGCCAAGCGTAGAACTTAAGCTTCCAGGTAACTCTGAGCTTCTTGGCTGGCAATTAATACGTGCCGGTGAATCTTCTGAAAGCTCTGAAGCTGATGCAGATCTTTGGGAATTTGAATAGTTTACTCAGAGCTCGCTTTAAACAAAAGTCGATGATCAGCTTTTGTTGAGGCTTTCTTGGCAAATTAATATCCGAATACAGAAAAAATTGCTGGGGGTGGTTTTGGTTTAGGAGCTGAACGACTTTCTGGCTTTGGTGAATAACTACTTGCGGTAGCCGCTGGAGCAGTCTTAAATAATTGAGCATTGTTAGCATTGTTTTTACATGCTTTGCCGCCGCCTACGTATTTGTATCCTAGCGGCACATTGTAGTGTCCGCCTCGAGTGCCTTTGACTTGATCGTAGGCAGCTCCCAGACCACCAGTTAACTGCGACAGGTTGGCTGTCATTCCTTGGCATGATTGACGGGCGTTATCACTAAAAAGTCTCGCAGCGCCGCTTAAGCCTTCTGAATATTTACTTAGTTGAGAAAGAGTGTCCGAATGTTCCTTAGATACCTGAGCTCCAAAACCAGCAACATTACCAGCTAGGCCTAAAATTTCTGAAGCCATTTCTGCGTTGTCTAAATTACCATCACTGATCGCTTTGCCCATTTGTAAGGCTTGCAAAATTATACCAGCTATTTGTGTGTATTGCGCAAATGAATTTTTACTAACAACAGCACAAGGTGCAGGATTGCCAGCCATAGTAGCTGCTTTAGCTGCCTCAACTGTGGCTCCGATAGATTGAACTGCGCCGATAACTTTTCCTAAATTATTTAACTGGCCAACGAGTTCTTGGGCTTTTTGGAGGCTGTCTCGAGAGTTTTCGGGGTCTTCTTTTTTGGTGTAATTTTCGTAAGCTTTAACAGCCTTCATTCCCTCTCGAATAGCTTGCAAACCGGCCAAAGAGCCAGCAAGATATTCTGCTCCAGTTGTTTTACAGCCTCTTTGTAAAACTTTTTGTAAAACGGCTAAAGATGATTGAATAATAAAATTTTTATCTTTTAGGGCTTCAGCAAAATCACCTTGGTGGGCAAGAACATTAAATAAGTAATCATTTAGTATGCCGGTTTGTAAGTCTAGTTTACCAAGAACTCCTTGAATATTCTTACCAATGGTTCCACCCGCCACAAGCATTACTCCGTGAGTTGCAAGTGCCGACTGAGTGGCATTCAAGGAATTTCCTTCGAAAAGGCTGCATAACTCGCCACTGGCAACCTGCCCAAAAGCTGAGCTTTGTAGCTGCCTTTGCTGATCAGCGGTGTAGCTAATATAATCAGCAACATATTGTTGCTGATTGCTATTAAGGTCTTGAAGTGATTGCCGTTGAACCGTTAAGTCATCTTTAAAATCAATTATAGATCGATTTACATCGGCTAGTATAGGCGCAGCTGTTCCCGCTTTTTCTGCAACGTCTCCTCTTGAGTCTTCAATCAGTGTTCTACCTGCCTCTACGCTAAATGCCTTAGTTGAACGATTCTCGTTATTAATATTAGAAGCTGTTTTTGCTTCAGTCACATCTATACATGTATATTCATTATTATCTTTAGATAGATCTGTAGATTCTAGACTTTCACCATCTGGAAAACTTCCCGTAACTGCGCTCTTAATAATATCTGCTGGGATCCCAATTTCTTTTGATCGCCCAGCCCATTTTTGAGCTTCTTTATCGAGGTCTTTTACAAAAATTCCTTTAACAGTTGAACCCGCCGTTTTAAGTCCTGAAAGCACAGCACCTGAAACTTGGCCAGTTGCATTTGCGATAGCCGAGCCAGTATTTTTTGCACCAGCAGCTACGGCGCTCGCAGCATTTTTAGTTTTGTCAGCAACTGTTCCTGCAACATCTTCCACTAATTTTTTTGCGGGTTCTGCTTGTCTATCAACTTCTGTTACGGCAGCAGCAGCACTACGTCCAGCACCCACTACAGTTTCTTTGCCGACACCAAAAATGCCACCTACTATTTTTTTTGCTCCCTCGAAAACTCCACCAGCTATTGCAGATCCTGCCTCAAGGGCACCCGAAGCTATGTCTCCAACAAAAGTTTTTGCAGATTCGAACCAGCCAGTCTGTGCATTATTTTCGCTAGGTTTTTCTTTTGTGGTTACTTTAGGCGTTTCGGCTTCTGCCTCTTCCATTTCTGGCGGGCTTTCGTCGACAGTGGTAGCAGTAGTATTTTCCACAGGTGGTGTGACAACCGCACTTTCCGCCCGGGACTCCTCGGCTCTTACAACTGTCTCAGCCGTAGAAGCAGAAGTCTTTGATGTGCTGACATCAATCTTTTCTTTTTCGTCAGAAACATCTACAACTTCCTTTGATGCCTGGCCAGACTGCACACTTTGTTGTTTGGGTATTGATTCAACATCAAATTTTCTACCAGATACCGCTACTTCACTATTATTAGTTTTAATGCTATCAATTTTGCTTTTACTAACGGTTTTTATAAGTGTCCCTTTTGAAGTGTAGAATCTAAATGTCTCGGTGAACACGAGAGTCCATCCTAAAACTGGAGGCTGAATAGTAATAGTTACATTTTTATGCCTCACACCGTCGATTGTTATATTGCCAGTTATATTTTTTCCATCTGAAGAAGCACCTATATTTTCAATTGAGACAGCGTCTCTTCCTAGGTAAGGTGCGTCAGCAACAGCTGATTCTTCCAAAGAGAAAAACAGTAAAAAAAATAGTAGATACCTCATCTTCGCCCTCTTTTGATAGACTAACGGAAAGTATTGTTAAGAAGGTATTAGATTTAACAGCTGTTAAGAAAAAGTAGATCTCTCCACATAGATTTTAGACCTTGCATTTTAGGCTAAGTATAATTTAACCAAAGCTTAATACATATAAAATCTAAGAGCCTTAAAACAGTGTTTATGGGGAAAAATCTATTAGGAACACTCTGCACAGTATTTATTTTTGGATGCAACAACAGTCCAGTCTTTGAGGAGTCTAAGAACTTCGCTAATTTTGAAAACCCAGCCCAAAAAGAAGTAAATTACACCAACCAAGTTGTTCCAGAGGTCCAATCACCTGTAATCATTCAAGAGCAAGTTGCTACAAACACTGCCAACATTGAATACACAAGCCAAATAGTAGAAAATGACCCAGCAGAGAGGTCAACTGACGTTCTTGAAGATCAAGAATCTGCAAAAATAATTTTAGAGTACAAGCTAACTCCTCAAAGGCAGTTCGTGGGATCAACGGTCGTTAAGGGCGGCTGGATAAACCTGCCCACAACTATAGAAGATCTAACATTTAAATTACCCATTAAAGCAAATGAAGATTTGCAATATGATTTTCAAGTTGATTGGGGTGATGGCAAAAGCTCTGAAATCACATCTTACGATGATCCAGACTTAGTACATATTTATGAAGAACTTGGAACATATTCTATCGAATTAACAGGCCTTGTCGAAGGATGGGGAAACCCCGAACAAAAAGAAAGCTGCAAAGGACTCATTGATTTTAGATCTTATGGAGATCCGGGTTTTGTAGACTTATCACATGCATTTTCTAATTGCATAGTCCTACAGCATGTGAGCCTTTCTAATCTAAGCTCTGTAAGTAATATGAGCTCCATGTTTCACAACGCCATTCGCCTCAACTCAGGAAATTTTAACAGCTGGGACACCAGCTCCGTTAAAGATATGTCATCTATGTTTCATCTCGCAATAGCCTTTAACTCCGAAATAGGTGATTGGGACACTTCTTCAGTAGACGACATGAGTTACATGTTTCACAATGCAAGTAACTTTAATCAAAGAATTAATAATTGGGATGTCTCCTCTGTGCAAAACATGGAAGGAATGTTTCAAGCAGCCGTGCGCTTTCAACAGGACCTTGACTCCTGGAAGACTTCAGCGGTTAGCAACATGCGACTTATGTTCAATGTAGCCAAAGTCTTTAATGGCAAAATAGGATCATGGAATACCGGAAAGGTTGAAAATATGTCCATGATGTTTAACAATGCAGATCGCTTCAATCAAGACGTGAGCCAGTGGGACACAAAAAATGTTACAAACATGAAAAGCATGTTTCATGGTGCAAATATGTTCAATCAAAATTTAAGTTTATGGAATGTTAAAAATGTGCGATTTACTGATTTTATGCTAGCAAACACTCAGTTCAATCACGACCTTAGTAATTGGAACTTAGATTCGTTAGAGTCTGCCAACTCAATGCTTTCTTCTGATTTTCATTATTACATTCCAGATAATATCACCAATCCCACGAGACTTAGTCCTCAAAACTACAGTCAGCTTATAAAAGCTCTCAACGCTTCAATTTCTCCTGCAAAATATCTTAAGATTTACACAGGCCAAAGCGGATTGGCTTGTGACCCCAGCCTCTTAGAGCAAGCTGACCTTAATAACTTAATCTCCAAAAATTGGACTTTTGTCGATAGCTGCGACTTAACTCCCTAATAAACTAAGGGCATATGCAGACTTATACATCCCTGCTCCCAAAGTGCACGAGAGCTCACTTTTTATTTTGCAGATTTCGAAATCTCTTTTCTTGCCCAAACTGAAATAAACTCAAATAACTCTTCAAGAAATGATTTTCGATTTTGCAGGTTTCGTAGCCTACTTCTACCGCTCAGAAGCTTACAGGCCCCGCCCAGAGCAATGAACTAACACCCTAGAGGCAAAAAAGGCGACAATAGAAGGCCTAATAAGGAGAAAAAATGCTTAAAACAATTTTAATTACTTTTGCCGCTTGCTTCATTATCGAAAGAATTATTCCCGGGTGGAAACTGCCAAAAATTAAAACCTGGCCACTTCGAGTGATTGCCACCAATATTTTTCAGATCACAATAGTGCTTTTAGCAGGAATTAGTTGGGAAAAATGGATTTCAGATCTTCATATATTCTCATTAAGTGAAAAACTAGATCCTATTTCGGGCGGACTGCTCGCATACTTTATTGCGACCTTCGTATTTTACTGGTGGCACAGGATGCGACATGAATCAGATTTTCTTTGGAAGCACTTTCATCAAATCCATCACAGCCCTCAAAGATTAGAAGTCATTACTAGCTTCTACAAACATCCACTTGAAATGATTGCCAATTCAATAATTGGTTCAATTTTGGTTTACGCAATCTTGGGCCTCAGTCCTGCAGCAGGGGTTGTATACACTCTAGCAACTGCCTTAGGAGAATTTGTCTATCACACAAACATTAAAACTCCCCGATTTCTAGGTTACTTTTTTCAGCGTCCCGAAATGCACCGTATACACCACAAGTACAATTACCATAAAAACAATTATGGCGACATCGTTTGGTGGGACATGCTTTTTGGAACCTACGAAAACCCCAAAGAGTTTAATGACAAATGTGGTTTTGATGAGGAGAAAGAAGAACAGCTATTGGCAATGCTGTGTTTTAAAGATGTCCATAAAAAAATCACAAGGAACAAAAAGCAAATTATAGCTATTGCGCTCTTATTTTTCTTTGCCGCCTCCCCAACAGCAGAAGCCTGTAGCGTCTTTGCTCCCCAAATCAATCACAAGCAGCAAGTCATTGCTAAAAATTTTGATTGGTTTTCCGGTAAAGGCTTTCTTATAAAAAATTCACGAGGTCGTCACCGACAGCTTTTGAGAGATGAAAGTTTTACTTGGACAGCAAAATATCGAAGTCTAAGTTTTAGCACCTTGGGACCCGGACTACCCATCAGCGGCATGAATGAGCAAGGCTTAGTCATAGAAACCTTAGTAGATTTAGATTCAAAAACAGACAAAATACAAGAAACTTCTTTTCTTAGCCTAGAATGGGCACAATATGTATTAGACAATTTTTCGAACATAAATGAAGTCGCGGATTTTGCAGAAAAAAATAGCTTCACTCAGATCATCGTTCCAGTTCATTATTTTATCTGTGACAAGCAAAGCAATTGCGCCGTTATAGAAAAAAACAAGTCAAATTCTCTAGAAATCATATCTGGCTCAATACTAAAACACAAGGTACTAGCAAACAGAGCTTGGAAAATGGACTCGGGTAGAAATCTAAATTTATACAAAAGGCTTATAAATCACCTAAATCCAAACAAAGCAAAATCTTCTAAACGCTTCTCAAGATTAGTCCACGAAACTCAAAAAACAAAAAAAAGCAATCAGGAGGTTTTTAACAGTCTTGAAAAATCTAAAATTCCTGGTTTAAATATGTGGCAAATAATTTGGAACCCTCAAAAGCTATCTGTGACCTGGAGAACAAAGTTTGGCAGTGATAAAAATATAATCAGATCTGAATCTATCGCAAGCATATCCAACTCCTGTCAAAAAGAAACTTATGTGACTGAATTAGGTAAAATACCAAATTTTCGTTCATATATAACCTCAGACCTAAAAGATACTGAAAAGAGAATTACTTCAATGATCCTGTGGCGCAATGGAAGCTTTCAGCAGCCCTTGGCTAAAGAAATTTCCCAATATACAATGAAAGGAGATTGTTATGACATCCAAAAAATCGCCCAAACAAAATAATTTTTTACGTGAATACCTCTATCAAATACTGATCGCAAGCGGCATTGCAGCTGTTGTTATGCCTTACGTATGGGTTACAAATTTAACGGCTGAAAAAGTCACAATAATTCTACACACACTACTAATGTGGATATTTTTACCTATAATTATTACAACTATTCAATTTATCACAAGCAGCTTTAACTTAAAGGCAGTAGCGCGTTTCGCTGCTAAATGTACTTCACTTATATTATCTATTATCTTAGCAGCGTGTTTGACCGTTTTAATCTTTCACAAGCTTACTTTGGTTCCCTACGATGTACTCATCGCGCCTCCATTATATGCAGCCTTAATGCCTCTTTTTACTACATACCTTCTAATTGGAGCTACTAGGTTATGGAGAGAAGAGCAAAACCTCCAACTAAAGCTTGCAAGTCAAAGAGATAAGGCCACTTTTGCTGCTTTGTCAGCCCAAATAAAACCCCATTTCTTTTTCAACAGCCTGAACACTTTAGAATATTTAGTTTTAAAGTCTCCCCAAGACGCTATTGCCGGCATCCGTAGTTTTGCAAATATTTATAGATCCTTTCTTGAAAAATCGGAGCACAATTTAATCATATTTGAAGATGAAATCCAACTCGCAAAAGATTACCTAAAGATTCAAAAATTCCGCTTTAATGAACGACTGAATCTATTGTGGAGTATAGATCCGGATTCCTTAAATTCTAAAGTGCCACCAAATCTTTTGCTAAATTTGATTGAGAATTCTATTAAATATGGAGTGGAAGCTACTACAGAAAAAAGTACTCTTAAGATAGCGGCCAAGATTAGAACAAAAGATCAATTATTAATAATAGTAACTAATGACTTTGATACAGAACTTGCACCTAAGACCAAAGGAAGTGGCTTCGGTCATCACGACCTTAAAACTCGGCTCCAACTCCTATATGGCGCTCGAGCTTATTTTGAAACAGCTCACAAACACAAAGAATATGAAGTACGTATTGGACTACCAAATGAGAAATAATCAAATGCCAAAAGTTTTAATAGTAGATGACGAAGTAGCTGCGCTAAGCTTACTTAGTGACAAAATAACAAAAATCAACAGTAACATTGCAGTTAGAAAAGTAAGTGATCCCACTTCAGCTTATGAAATTATATTGCAATGGAAACCTGATATACTTTTTTTAGATGTTCAAATGCCCAAAATGAACGGCTTTGAACTTTTAAGTCAAATTCCAACTGAAGAAAGAAACTTTTCTCTTGTCTTTTGTACAGCCTACTCAGAGTATGCAATAAACGCTTTTAAAGAAGCGGCCATAGACTACCTACTTAAGCCAGTAGACGAAGCCAGGCTAGAAATTGCTCTAAACAAAGCTTTCAAAGACAAAGAACAAAAGTGGAAAAGTTTTCTTAACGGCACGGCTGTATCTTCTGAAGTCGTTAAAATAATTGTCAAACATCGAGGAAAACATTTAATTTTAGCGGTAAATAATATTCTATATTTCACAAGTGAAGCTCATGAAACAATAATTATTCAAGAGGATGGTCGAGAGTATATATCCGATCTTTCACTCAACCAACTTGAGAGTATGACTCATAGTAATGCTTTTTACAGGTCACATCGTGGATACTTAATAAATCTAAACAAGATTTCGTCTCTCGACTCAAAAACAAATGAAATTCAATTTGAAAAATCAACCAAAAAGGCTTTTGTTTCTAAAAGAAAAAAAACAGAACTAAGCAACTTACTAAAGCAAAGGACAAAATAAATGAAAAAATTAATAGCACTCAGTACAGTTATCTCACTCTCAGCAACGGCATTTACACCAAGCAAAAAAGCTTTCCCAGAGGCCAAAAAAGCTTCTGCAGACAGCTTAGACCAACTTAGAGAAAAACAAAGCCGATTAAACTCTTTTATAGGCATGTACCCTCCACAAATAAATGACAAAAGTCACGAGCAAGAACTATATTCTGAGTGGAGCCAAATATATTCTGATCTTTTAAACTTGACCAAAGAGAGCTCAAACAGTGAAGACAGCTTAGCTCTTTTTGCTGATCTTTATCGTCAAGGACACAATTTACACATAGAAGGTGCTGGAATAAAATCCGTCGAAACACTCGAAAAATGTCTTAAAAGTTTTCCTGAATCTTATGGCTGCCACAAAGTAGGTATTTACCTATACTTACAAATACATCCAAAATACGCAGATCGTGCTAAAAAAAGTTTAGACTTTTTAAAAAAGCATTATGCTCCTAAACTAGATGAAGATATTGAAGCCGGTTATATATTTTATTACCTATTTACAAAAAATAACTTAAAGGCCTTAGAAGCATCTAAGAGTTTTTTAAAGAATTTTCCTGACTCAGGTAGATCAAAGCAAATTTCGATGTTGTTATCCGCCTTACAAAACTCTAAAGCAGGCGTTGCAACAAGCGATTAGAATTTGAGCAGTATGTAATACAAACAAAGTTCGCCGCAAACAAAAGTCGATGATCACCTTTTGTTGAGGACTATCTCGCAGTCAATTTCTCTTATTGTTAATGAGCCGGCTTTAGGGGGGGTTTGTATTTCGGGAAACACGACTCTGAAGCCTGGTTCCAGGATCTCTCCTAGTGGGTTTTTTGATATTTCATCTTCAGAAAGCTCTAGTCTTTTTTGGGCAATCCATTTGATGAACTCTTCTACGTAGACAGGGTTTTGTAATTTTGTTTGCATCTTCGTTATAAAATTTTGCGCTCTCTTTTTTATGGCTTGTATATCCATAGCAAGATTCTCTAAAAGTTCTGTTACTGCCCCAGTCAATATTGGATCTTTTGCTGTAAAGGATTGCAGTTTCGATATAAAATCAGCTTCCCAGTCCTTGCTCCAGCTCTCGGGGACAAGGCTTAGTAATGCAGCTCTTTTTTTAGAAAATATTGGATTGGTCATATCCACTGCCAAAACAGCCATTGCTAGTTTTTTAGATACTAAGCCTCTCTCTAAAAGACTGTGGATTGCTCTTTGGCCGGCCATGGACTTTACGGGCACCAAAAAGCCATGATCCGCATCTATATTTGAGCTTTCAGGAAATTTAGCTCCCAAATGCGTTAAGGCTCGTAGATAATCTTCTTTCTTTACTTTCAGCTCCATACTAAATGGGCTGGCAACAAAAATTGGGTTGACTAAAAAAGACACAGGCAGCTTCATAAATTTATTGGTGGCAGACAACGGGCTTTGGTCAGACTCTAGATTAATTTCCATAGTTGCAAACAAAGGGCGAAGCAGCTCTGATAATTCTCTATCTTCTAAAAAATATTTTTGCATAGTATTAGATTCTTGCAAACGTCTTATGCCTGCCTTAGTGGCTTCGGCCAAAATAGAGGCATCAACAATATTGCTCACCATTGCTTTAAGCTCTCCAGTAGGCCTTAAGCCGCCAAAATCAAACTGCCTTGATTCTTTCCACCAAGAATCATAAGGAAATTTTAGTTCTTTCATAATCGGGCCACCGCTGGCATGGCAGCCAGAACAACGCAGTCGTTGACCAAAACTTGGGTTTAATGGATCTTTTTGTCTTTTTAAATTTTCATTGTCTTTGATTATATCTATGGAGTTTCCACGATAAATCCACTGCCCCTTTTCGCCATCGCCAATAAGCTCGTAAAAATTATACAATTCGTCTTCATAGTCCCACACAATTAACTCAAGCATTAAGCCGCGTGGTGATTGATCGGCAAAAATTGTGCTTTTGGGGCCGGCAGTTGTAAAATGCCCAAAAAAGAATTCTTGAGCCTCAACCTTCTGGCCGCCATAAATATTTCCCTCTAGCATCTCGAAAAGACTAAAAGATCCGCTGCCTTGATTGTGAAAAGATCTATTAGAAACCATTGTTGTCAAGATATTCAATCCTGCAGATTTAACAATCTCTCGAAATTCAAAAACATTTTTAGGGCATTTTTGATGATTGCTTAAAAGCATAAAAAGCGCATCGGCTTTGTGTTTTACTAACTCAGCATTAGAGTCTCTCGGCAAACACTTGGCCTGCACCAAGGCACAAAGTAAAAATGAAAAGACAATGAGCGCAGTCTTTTTCAACATAAGTCGATGATCACCTTTTGTTTAAAAAGAAGGTGCGATGATAAATTGAAACTCCATGCCCTTGCCGACCTTATTCGGCACATTGTGCAGAGGATAGCCAAATTCAAAACGCAAAGGGCCCATTGGAGAATACCAACGAATGCCCCAGCCATAGTCAGCCAAGAGCGCTGGACTTTGACCTTTAAAACTATCGAAGCTATTTCCAATATCAAAAAAGAAAACCGCTCGAATATCGGCTTCTGGAATTAGTGGAAATTCAACTTCTTGCTGAAAAATTATTTTATTGCGAGCGCCTTTGACATATTGAATAGGGGTTCCCGCAATCGTTAAAGGAACGTAATTTCCAATAGAAGAATGTCTATAACCACGTAGATCAAAAATTCCACCTACAACAAATTTTTCAAGGTCAGGCACCGAAGCTCCAAAAATATTATGTACATTAGAGAGTTCTAAGTTTGAACGAGCCACCACCTTAGAGAACAAGCGCTTGTAGTAGCGAGCATTGAAGCTATGTTTTTGAAAAGGCCTTCCACCAAGCCCGGCCCATTCGGTACTAAGCGACAAGTAATAACCATCAGAAGGATCCAAACGGTTGTTACGCATATCTCGCGTTAAAGCCATTGTTAAAGAGCTGGTAAAATATTTTGGGTCTTTAGCTGGATCTGTAAAAATAACAGTGCTCACAGGGTCTTTAGCAAAACTATGTTGCAAGGTATAGGTTCCGCTTAATATAAGGTCTTCATAAATCTCGCGACCAAATGTTACACTGCCGCCGGTTATAATTTCTTTGTAGGTAACAACACTTCCGCCAACATCCCGTTGAGTCCGAAACAAATCTATACCCATTGACCAACGACCATCGTTTAAACGTGGTTCGTTATAAGACAATTGAAAAACCTGCTGCTCTTTATTTACCTGTGCCGAAAACATAAGACGCTGCCCGCGACCAAAGAGATTGTTCTGAGAAAGGGCTCCTCCAAAACTAAAAGAGCCTGAACTTCCATAACCAAGGCTGGCATTAATTGTGCCCGTTGACTTTTCTTCGACTTTAATTTCTAAATCAATTACATTGTTGCGGCCAGGCGGTGTTTTGGTAATAAACTTAATGTCTGGTCCAAAATATCCAAGACGTCTAACTCGCTCCACTCCCTTTTTACGCTTCGTCGAGCTATAGCGCTCACCTTCACCAAAAGGTAATTCTCGTCGAATCACACGATCAAGAGTTCCGTAGTTTCCAGTGACTTTTATTTCGCCCCACTGTACAATTTCTCCTGGCTGCACGGCAAAAAGTAAATCAACTGTTAAGTTTTCTTTATTGGGACGGGTCTGTGGAACAACATTCACATAAGCATAACCCTTGTCGCCATACTTATCGCTGATACGCACGATTTGCTCTTGCAGCTTCATGGCCGAAAAGACATCGCTCTTTTTCATCTCAAAAGACTTTTGCAATTGCTCGGCTGTAAAAATATCATCGCCCTGGAAGTTAACTTCACCTAGTTTGTATTGCTGGCCCTCGTTAATTTCGATAACAATGTCGATGTAGCGTCTATCTTGACTTAAAGTTACAACCGGCTTTTTGATTTGAGCTTCGATAAAACCATCATTGGCATACAGCATTCCGATCGCCTGTAAATCTCGGTCCATATAGGCTTGTCTATAGGTGCCACCACCAGACATCCAAGAAAATCCGCTAACCTGCGAGCTCGCCATAATTTTTTTAATTTCACTACTAGCAAAATACTCATTACCCGATAAAAAAATTCTGCGGATAGAAACCGCTTGGTTTTCTTGAATGTTAAACAAAAGCTCAACTTCATTGTTGCGTTTTTTGTTGGTGACCAAACGATAAGGTGCGCGAGCTAAGTAGTAACCCTTGTCTTCGTACATCTTGCGAATTGATTCTTGGGCTCTTTGGATTTCACTCAATTTAAGTACTTTAAAAAGCTTTAATTCACTGGCTTCGAGTAATTCTTTTTCTTCAAACTCATCACTGCCCTCAAAAGCAATTTTGTAAATAATCGGTCTCTCACGCACACGAACAGTGAGTTCATCATCAAGCAGATCAAAGCGAATATCCTCGAAGTATCCCATGGCGAATATCCTAGCGATATCCTTGCGCACAGATGCAGGATCGGGATAACGACCAACCCTTATAGACATTTTGTCTAAGATGGCCGCCTTTTCGATTCGTTGATTGCCTTCAACTTTTATTTTAGAAACAGAAGGAGTCGCCAAAGCTTCGCCCACAAAAGACAACACAAAAAGTAGCGGGAAAAATTTATTAGAGAATCTTTTAAATACTTGCATTTTTAACATTTTTCTCAACCTCTACAGCTTTAGCATTTTTCAAAGTGTATTGTCGATGGTAGTGCTGACTCATACTTAAATCATGTGTCACAGATAAAATCGTCAGGCCCTCATTTTTATTTAATTTAAGCAGTAAATTAATGATTTCTTGGGAGCGCTCAGCGTCTAAATTGCCGGTCACCTCATCTGTAAAAAGTAGCTTAGGCGAATTAATAAGCGCTCTGCATAGGGCCACTCGCTGCTGCTCTCCACCGGAGAGCTGCCAGGGAAAGCGAGAGTCAAAAGACTCAAGTCCAACTTCAGATAAAAGCTCTAAAGCTCTGTTTTTATTTTGCTTGGCTGCCAAAGTAGCAGGCAAAAGGATGTTTTCAAGCACATTGAGCTCTGGAATCAAATGATGAAATTGAAAAACAAAACCAAAAGAATGCAGCCGCAGATGAGCCGATTGAGCTTCGCTCAGATCAGTAAGATCTTGCCCATTAAAACTCAGCTCTCCCGTATCGATAGGACAAAGCGTGCTCAGGCAATGTAATAATGTGGATTTACCACTACCAGAGGAGCCCAAAAGAGCCACCATTTCGCCCTCGACCAAAGCCATATCCACTTCCTGTAAAACCTGGGAGCCCGAAGCATAGCCCTTTGAGAGTGAACGAGCTGATAGTAAAACCGACACAATGGCCACAAGATTAGTCCCCTAAAATGCTGTCTACAAGATCGCAATCAAGGCGCGTCATAAATAGCCTGAACTAAGATTTCTCCAAAATCTAAAGCCATTAGCGACGGTGTCCCAGAACTTCTAACAAATTAATTTTAGCCAAACGCCTTCCCAGCAAGACGGCAATAAGAACACAGCTGCCGACCGCATAAAGCGCAATCAAAAGCTGCTCTTTAAAAATAAAACTTATCGGCAGATCCTTTATTTGGTAAATATCAAAAGGCAGTTTTCCTAGAGGCGTTAAACTTAAAATTTGCGCCAAAAGCACAGCCAAAAACAAACCCAGCGCAGTCACCACCAAACCTAGAATGAATCCCTGTATAGCTATCCACCTTCTGAGCTGAGCTTGACTAGCTCCAATAGCTTGTAAAAGAGCAATCTCTCGGTCGCGCTCCAAAAATAGCACCACAAGCACAGCTGCCATATTTAAAAAGGCAATCAAAGAAAGCAGCCCCATCATAATAACCAGTATTTTTTTTTGAAAAGCCACCGACTGAAAGAGGTTTCTTTTTTGATCCTTCCACAAATGAAAAGAAAAATTATCCTCGGGATACAGTGCCTTTAAATTGTTGTTGTATTCATTTTGCCACTTTCGCAAAAGCCCTAAACCAAGCTCGCCCTTAAAATCTTCATTCATATAAAAGCGTATTGCATGGGCCACACCTGGCCTCTTTTTTAAAAGTTCGGGTCTATTTTTTTTTAACCAGCCCGTAAGTGAAGAATCATTCAGCTGTGCCCAGCGGCTCTCGAGATCATGCAGACCTACAGAAATTTGATCTGTAACTTTAATCGGTAAAGTGGAGCGCTCAAGACCAGGCAAAAGCAAGCGAGCTTCGTCGCCAACATCTAGTTTTAATTTGTCAGCTAAGGCTTTTCCTAGTTTTAAAGCAGGCAAAGTTGCAATTGAAGCTTCGGGTGCTTTTTTTAAAGTTAAGGGCCCCAATCCCTCGAGCAAAACACCACCTGCCGCCTCATCAGAGAGCAGCAAGGCCTGAGCCTGCCAAAGGCTTTGGGCCTTTTGCCATCCTCCGGGAGCCGCCTGCAATATTTTTTGCAAATCCTCTTTATCTCGCCATGAAAAATAAACCGTTAAATCACCACGGGCTTTAGACAAAACTTTAGCCACAACTTCTTGATAGCCCGAAACAACAGCCGTCGTTAAAGAAAGAGCCGCCACTCCAGCAGCCATTCCTAAAAGTGCGACCTTGAGCGATGCTTTAAAAAATGATTTGTTTTTACTGCTTGAATTTTTAGCAGGCGAGCTGAAAAACCAGCGCCATGAGAGCTGCCACCACTCTTTGGGAAGCCTACTCATCTTTCATTTGCGGAAAAAGTATAACATCGCGAATACTGGCCGAGTTGGTTAAGAGCATTACCAAACGATCAATACCTATGCCCTCGCCTGCCGTCGGTGGCAACGCGTACTCAAGTGCTTTTATGTAATCTTCGTCATAATCAGTGGCTTCTTCGTTGCCCGCTTCTTTTTCTTTTTGCTGAGCTAAAAAACGCTCCTTTTGATCATCGGGATCATTGAGCTCATTAAAGCCATTGGCTATTTCTACTCCATTTATATAAAGCTCAAATCTTTCGGCGACTTCGATTCCAGATTCGGGAGTTTCGGGCGCTCTTCTGGCCAGGGGCGAAACCTCAACTGGAAAATCTGTTACAAAACATGGATCGATGAGTTTTGATTCCACATCTTCTTCAAAAATTTTCATAAGCAAAGCACCTGGTCCTTCGTGCTTATTAACTTCTACTTTTTTTGATTTTAGATATTTTTGCATATCTTCAATCTTTTTTAGGTCGCCATCAAAAGGGCTCATTTCTTTTACCGCTGTTTCGACGCCTATGCGTTTCCAGGGCCGCCCTAATTTTATTTTCGTTCCTTGAAATTCTATTTGGTCTGTTCCACAAATATCCTTTGCCAAAGACACAATTAACTCTTCGCTCATATCCATAAGCTTGTGGTAGTTGGCGTAGGCCATATAAAACTCAATCATTGTAAATTCTGGATTGTGACGAACACTCATTCCTTCGTTGCGAAAGTTACGATTGATTTCAAAAACTCGCTCCATGCCTCCAACAACTAAGCGTTTTAAATAGAGCTCAGGTGCGATCCGCAGATACAACTTACGATCTAATTTATTGTGGTGAGTGACAAAAGGCTTGGCCGCAGCCCCCGAAACCAAGGGATGCATCATGGGTGTTTCGACCTCCAAAAAATCTCTGGCCAAAAAATACTCACGGACTTTTTGCACGACTTCTGAACGCTTAATAAAAACATTCATTGTGTCGGGACTGCTCATAAGATCTAAGTAACGACGGCGGTATTTGTCTTCTATGTTTTGCAAACCATGAAATTTTTCGGGAGGCGTGTGCAAACTTTTACTTAAAATTTGAAAGTGCCGGGCCTGCAAACTAAGTTCACCTGTTTTGGTTCGAAAGAGCACACCCTCCGCTCGCACTAAGTCACCTAAATCCAGACTTTTAAAGTCTGCAAAAAAATCACTTAAATTGTCGCGAGCCACATACAGCTGAAATTCACCTTTGCGGTCACGGATTTTTACAAAGCCCGCCTTGCCAAAACTTCGTAAAAAAACCACTCGTCCCGCCAGCGAAAATGTGCCGGCCTTTAGAAGCTCTTCTTTTTCTTGAATAGAATCATAGCCATCGCTAAGCTCTTTAGATGTATTTTTAACCTCGACCCAGTGAGGATACGCGCGCTTTTCTTTGCGCAAATTATCAAGCTTCTCTCGCCTCACCCGACTTTGTTCATTTAATTCATTTTGGCTAAGGCTCTCTACAACTGGCTCCTGATTTTGGGACATAACAGCACCAGTTATACAACTGCTTTGAGTTGAACAAAAGGTGATCATCGACTTTTGCACAAAAGCTCGATCCAAATCTAAGCAAATATGCTTTAGTTGACGCTCTGGGTCTGCCAAAGAACACAAATAGGATTTGCAGATTTTAACCCCAATATTCTTCTAAGCTGTGAATTCGTGTAACATATTAAATATGACAAATATATTCTCTAAATATCTATCTTTAATCTGTTTATTAACTTTTTTAGGTGGCTGCGTAAGCATACCAGGAACCAATAAAAGAGTCTTAATGCTGGTCAACGAAAAGCAAGAAATGACCATGGGTTTACAGGCCTACAATCAAATTTTACAAAGTGAACGCCTGTCCCGCAACACTCGCCTGAACCGAATTTTACAAAGAGTTGGAAGACGGGTCTCAGTGCATGCCCCTGTTAAGCACTACAAATGGGAGTTCAAACTCATCGAAAACAAGCAAATGAATGCCTTTTGTTTGCCCGGCGGCAAAGTCGCTTTTTACACAGGTATAATGCCCATCGCTCAAAACGAAGCCAGTTTAGCCATTGTAATGGGACACGAAATTGCCCATGCAGTTGCTCGCCATGGTGGTCAGAGAATGTCCCACGCCATGCTCACTCAATTTGGCATGACAGCTCTAGATGCCACTCTTTTACAAAAAAGCCGTTACCGCAATTCTATGATGGCGGCTCTAGGTTTAGGGGTACAAGTTGGACACAATTTACCATTTTCTCGTGGCAACGAACTTGAGGCCGACACCATGGGACTGGCTTACGCAGCCAAAGCTGGTTACGACCCCCGCGAGGCAGCCAATTTTTGGAGGCGCTTTTCTACGGTAGGCCAAGGAAGTGCTCCACCGGCTTTTCTTTCGACTCACCCCAGTGGACCTCAAAGAATTGCTAACATCGAGCGCTTGATTCCTAAAGTCATTGGACACTACAATAGTTCTGCCAAGTACGGTTTGGGAGAGAAGTTATAAATATGAATTTAGATACAGATTTTGAAAATTTCAAAATAAAAGAAGATAGAGCTACTGAAGTTCGCGAAGCCATACAAAAAGCCAGAGACAACAATTGGCTTCACGAAATAAAAAACTTAGTTGATAGCTTCGGAAAAAAAGAAGAAATCGAAAGCCCTAAAGTTGAAGGCAGTATTGGCAAATTTTTAAAAGGCGAAAGTCGAGAAGTTTATCGCCCCGCCGAACAAATCCAAGAACACAACATCGAACTGCAACTTAGAAACAATGAATACAGCCTAAGAAGCGATCAACTGGTATTGCTTGAGTTTAGAGAGCTACCCAAGGAAAAAGAATTTTTGTTGTTTTTTGTAAACAGCAATCACTTTGCCTTGATCGAAGATATTATGACCCATTTAAAAACTTTAAGTGATGAAGCCTTAAAGGAACAGAAAAAAAGAAAAGCTGAGTTTAGAGCTAGATTTAAAAAGAAGACAAAGTAATACAATAGAACAGATGCGTATAATAATTCACCTTGCTTTTGACCCCTACTTTTACCAAAAGATAGGATGCTCGCCAGATGAATCTCAATATTCGCAACGTTCTAATAGTATTTATTATTCTCTTCACACAAAAAGGAAAAAGCAAAATGCTTGATATGGAAATCAAAACTGCGTCTGGTTACAAGGTTGTTCTCATTAACACACACCAAGGCAACGATGCCAGTCTAGGCATAGGAGTTCAAACCGGATCCGGCCATGATGAGCCCATTCGATTTGCAGGTCGCGCCCACCTATGGGAACACAGTATATTTTTAGGCTGCGAAAAATACCCCAATAAAAGTTTCTTTTTTGAACAAGCAGACAAAATGGGCGCCCTAAATGCCAATGCTTACACTTCAAATTCTCACACACTTTATTATTTATCGGTTCACCCAGATTCTTTTGCTAGTGCCAGCGATGTGCTCGGCTGTATGCTCACGCGACCTATCTGGAACAACAAAGCTTTTTTAGAAGAAAGAGAAGTTGTCAAAAACGAAGCTGACAGCTACCAAAAAGACGATCAAACTGTATTATTTGAAGCAGCTTTTACACTTCTGCTTCCCGAGGGACATCCCTACAAAAAATACAGCGTGGGAACATCCGCCCAATTAAGTGCCATGGACCAAGATTCTTTTAAGCAGTTTTATTACAGCCAGTATCAAGCCGATAGTATGCAAATCGTGGTCAGTGCCAACTTTGATTTAAAAGAAGGCGACGACGGCTATTTAAGTAAAGAAAGTGTTTTAGAAACACTAGCTGCCAATTTTAAAAGCTATCAAAACCCCGAAGGCCGAGACTTAGACCCTCTAAATAAATCTATGGTTTTGCCCGACTTAAAGGCCGCTCAAACAAATAAAAGCTTTGTACGTCTTTCGACCAGCAATCAAGCCAGTAAAATGCTTTTTACTTTCCATGTAGATGGAGAAGTTGAACTCACGACTCTCGATTTATTAGTCAGTTATTTAGGTTTAGAATTTGATGGCTCCTTAATCGACCAATTAAAAAAAGACAACCTGATTGCTGGCATGTCTTTTGGTATCGACATAGTCAACAACCTTAAATATGTATATGTAATCACCGACCTAGGTCCCGAACACCAAGAAAGTTTTGCAGAAATTCTAGATCCGCTCTACACATATCTTAATCAATTGATTCACAAAGGCCTAGATCCCGAAACACTTGAGTACTTAGTTAATAGTAAAATTCAAAAAACAGAGGCTTTTTTAATGGGTGCCGAGTCGACTATGAAGCACTATGTTCGAAGCCTCAACCGTGGAATCAAAGAGGATATAATCTTTGATGTAAAAGCCCGTTTTGCTAAAGTCAGCAACAAAGCCATAGCCACGGCAGCTCAAAGTATTTTCGACCCACAAAATTTACTAGGCACCCTTTTAAGTCCAAAAGTTGAGTCAAAACAAATCGATCCACTTTTTAGCCGTCAGTACGAAGTAGAAGAACTTGGTACCGAGGCCCAAAAGAAATGGACCGCTCTGCTAAAAGAAAAGACAGCACAAGATGAAAGCAAAATTGACATTCCTAAGCTTCCTATTAAATTTGCCCAAGAAAACATTGGCTCTGGGGCCAACGAAGCTCGCCCGCAAATTATTAAAGGTAGCTTTAGTGGCAATCAAGACGCAATTATTTTGCAAAAAAATCATTTAAAAACTAGAGGGGCCATTAGCCTAAGTGTAAAATTACCAGCCCTATCAATAGAAGATTATGTTGCTTTAAAAATTTTAGATCACGCTTTTGACTTTGATTACATGGCTGAATTTGAAGCCATAACTGATAGTGGAATTGCCTTTAGCAATAACCTCAGTCAATCTGTTGCCGTAAGCGTAGAAGGCAACAGCCAAGCTAGCCTTGATAGTATTAACTGGTACTTTGATAGACTACAAAAATTTAAACTAAGTGAAGATACCTACAAGCAAGCCTTTGCAGAGTTACAAAGAAGTTTAGAAGAGGCTGAGCAATCTTTTCCGGCTAAAAACGCTGGAGCCATTGCAAGCAGTCTATTAAGCGGCCCCCAACAATACACCAGACACGAAATCATGGCTGCCTTAACTAAGTCCAGCAAGCAAAGCGTGCTTGCCCTACAAAAGAAACTTTTTGATCGAGGACTTATTAGAATCAGCGCCTATGGAGATTACAACCCTCAACATTTAGAGGAAGTCCACCAAGGACTGCGCGCTAAATTTAAAAACACACTAAGCGAAGAGGAACAAAAAGCAGTCACTCAAAAAGCCATCGCTGCCAAGGAACAATTTCGACTCTGGGCCGAACTCCCGGAGAGCCGCGACGAAGGAGACTTTGCCCACCTAAGAGCTTACCGCTTAAAGCATGAAAGTTTATACGACCGCAAACACGCCGCTTTAAAAGTACTCATGAACTTTATTCGCTCCGAAGTTTTTAGAGTCAACCGCGACGAAAAAGCTTTGGGCTACGTACAAAGCTCAGTTCACCAGTACAATCAAGCAGGACACTGGCTCATCTTTTTAGGCGAAACCAGCCACAAAAAAGAAGGCGATACAATCATTCAAAAAGGCTCAGAAAGAGTCAAAGAAATAGAAGAAGGCTGGAAGCAGGTGATTGATCTTTTAAGCCACCCCGAAGCTCACAAAAATGCAGAACTTGTACAAAAATTGCAAAATGTGCAAAGCGGTTTAATTTTACAAAACCGAGTTGAGCCCATTCGATATTCAAGCAGAGCCCAGCGGCACTTAGGAACAGCGATTGCCAGCAATGGCCAAACATTAGATGGCAAAGAATTTGATCAACTTTTAAAAGAAGTTAAAGTTGAAGAAGTCTTAGAAGCCGCAGCTGAGCTTTTTGGCGAAAAGCACAGCTTTGATGTCCTCCTAAGCAGACCCGAGGCAGACAAACCTTGCGAAAACTACCTAGCCAGCGCCAAGGATGCGCGAGCTCTGCTGGTTTATCAATAATACTTTGTTGTTCTAGCTGGCTACCTATAGCTTAACTAATAATAATCAAGCTTCAGGTATAGCTGCCAACATTTTTTCACAAACGGCTGTATGATTCGTGTTGTTAACAAGTATATCCATGCCAGGAGTTAAGCCCATTATGAAAACCGCGACCTATGCCCCTATTACCACTATTTCATAAATCTTGATAAGCACTTTTATATAAATATCAGCTATTTATGATTAATTGAAAAGAATGTAGAATACAAAACATTGCCAACGAAGTCACGGTGCATTAAACATCTATATGTGAATGTAAAAACTTTTCGGCAAGGCCTAATGTTGAGCCTTTCACTTGTGAGTAATTATGTCATGGCGGCAGAAAGATTACTTGGAACAACAACAATAACCTGTGAAGACGCCTTGGACAAAGGTCCAAGCGCTTATGAACTAGAATTTTATGAAGGCGTTTTAGGAGAACAACGATTTCATTTTAACAATGGGACACCTATAAGTGGCTTGGAACAAGTATCTCGCTATTTAAGGGCACTCAACGACACTCAAATTTTTCAGGTTGAAGGTCTTCGATCGGCAACTTTAGCTAGAGCAAGAATATCTCAATATCACCTGCTTAGCCAACACCACCAGCAATATCTACCCTTTGAAGGTTTCAGAGATTACGCTCATAGTGCTAACTTGAACGCACGACAAATTGGTTATAATAGAACTTTGATTGAAGCCGAAAGAAGTATATATACTCCACGAGGGGAGTATACTAATGTTCTCAATAGACTTGCTATGTTTTTAGAAACAGACTTAGGAGGGACTAAACTTTTGATTACTTCTAATCTCAACAGTAACGGAGTTTTTATAACAGGTCCGCGTATCCCTCCTCAAATTCAGATAAATTACGGACGATTTTTGCATGACCCTTTAGATTTTTTGTCAACTCTTTATCATGAGTGCGTTCATGCAATTATATATTATTTGGGGAAAAATAATCCAAGTGCTGGCCTTGATCTATATAAAGGTTTAATATTCTACCCCGGATTGGCAGAAGGCAGCCGTTCTTTAGAAGAAATACTAGCTATTGCATCTGCGGCTATTTTTTTACCTTTTTATAGCGGCTCAGAAAATGGCTTTGATCTAGAAATTATGATTTACCAAGAACCCCTAAAAAAAAGACTTACGTTTTTAGGGAAAATACGTGAAAAGCTTGTCAACGGTGAAGCAAAAGTCACCAGACATAAGGGTGAAAAATATTTTTACAAATTTGAAGATTCCTTATTACTTCCGTTACCGGCAAATGTTGCCAATCTCTTAAAAGACCAAGATTTTATTATAGGAAAGCATCCAAATACCGAAGAGATCCTGTACTCAGGCATTGAAGAAGAAAGCAAAAATGCTATTAATTCTTATGTTGTAGAATCTGTAAATTCTTTAATATGTGCCATTCAAGAAGCACTCAAAATTTTTGCGACAAGTAAAGAAAGTTGGGCCAGAATTCACGCCTCAACAGAAAACCTGAACCTTGAAGAAGAAGTACAAAAAATTTACGAACAACTAAATAAGATAGCTGGCTTTAATGAAATAACAAAAATTTTTGATGTAAATCAGGCTGTTATGTTGTTAAAAGGCGTAAAAGAACTTTAAAAATTGAGACCAGCTTAACAAGAGAACTTTTTTATCACTTTATATCAAAAGCTATAGGCTAAATCATGTTCTGACTTCGTAGTAAAGCAATCTAACTAGTTAATATTATATGAAACATGTCTCTGGAGCCTTAATTGATAAAATCAGTTATTCATATAAATTGACAATATTTTAGCTCTCAGGCACTATCTCCTGCAAGTGGCCAAGTGGAACATGGCAACTAGAAATAGTTGAGGAAAGTCCGGACTCCAAAGAGCATTGTAGTGGCTAACAGCCACCTGGTGTAAAAACCAAGGACGAGTGCAACAGAGAGAATGTCTAGGGCATTTGAGCTTGAACTCAATTCGTGCGATTCAAGTAAGCGGCTAGAGTGAAAACCGGTAAACTTCTACAAGGAGCAAGGCCAAATAGGAAGAGAGATGCGGCTCGTATCGTTAGGATCTTCGGGTAGGCTGCTTGAGCCAAGTCGTAAGGCTTGGCCTAGAGAAATCATGTTCAGCACCATCGGGGAATTTGGACGCCCCGACAGTGCCTACAGAATCCGGCTTATAGCTTGGCCACAGTCTTTTTTGAATTCAAAAACTATTTTTTGCTTTTTGACTTCTTAGAGCTCTTCTTTTTTGAAGTCTTTTTCGAAGTGCTTTTTTTAGCCTTCGACTTTTTAGAACTTGAAGACTTTTTTACACTCTTTTTTGAACTACTTGCTTTTGATTTTTTTGTAGTAGAAGACTTCTTTTTCTTTTTAGAACTTAACTTAGGTCTGTCCACACCATTGTGACAATGCTTCTGACCCGTGCTTTTCTTTTTGTGACAGCCTTGTTTGTTTGTTCCACCAGGATGGGCCTGCAGCTGTACTTCGGTTAAAAATAAAGCCATTGATAATAATAAAGTAAATTTTGAAATATATGTCATGAGATAACCTCCTAAGAAAATCTTTACAGTATAAATACTAACATATTATTAAGACTTTAGCTAATGGAGTTTTTCTTGAAAGCTTCTGAGGCTCTCAATAAACATTTTAAAAACACGGGTATTGCCTATTGCAAAATCTTCAAATTTAGCCGGATAATGCCTAAACCAAGCAACATCGATTAGCTTAGCTTCTCCTGATTGATAGAGTAAAATCTGTAAGTCGTTAATAGAGATCTGAGCTTCGTTCAACTTAGCTAAAATATCACGCAAACTTTCAACCCACAAATCAAAACTCTGAGAACTATTTTTAAATTTTTTAAGGTATTTGTTAAATTGACCTGGCCTCACAAAACGCAAAAACAAAGTGTCTCTAGCAAAATCGCTTACAAGACCGTACTGACCGTCATCAAAAACAAAGACACCCCTGAAGGTGGGAACAACGCCAAGATCCGAAAGTTTTTTGTACATTAAAATTTCTTTAAGACCTCTAGTTGGATCAGTAAAATCCGGTTTTATCTTCTTTACAAAATATTCCGTGTCAGCAAACTCAATTGTAAAAGTACCGTTATTATAAAAGCCCCGCTCCGAATGGGGACTAGCAGGTTGAAAGCTGAAATTCTTGTCGTGCAAAACTGTAACTTGAGGGGCTTCAGCCAACAAGCTCTCAAGCGCAGCATTTTTTAGCCCTTCTTCACAAATCTTTGCGCCTAACTTTGGTCTAAATAATTTCTGTACAAAAGAACTCAGGGGATGTGCAGCCGCGCTACCAATAAAACAAAAAGCTAAAAATAAGCATCTTATTTTCAACAACACAAGATTAATACTCTACATTTAATTTTAAGGATTCAGGAACGTGAGACAAACTCTCTAAAGCATTTAATAAAGAATCATCTGGCGCAATCTGAAAATCATTACCTAAGTCTATTTCGGTTTCAAATTCACCAAAATTTCGAACACAAAGTTCGAAAGGAACAGAACCTGGATATTTTTTCATTAACTCCGCAATTTGTGTAAAAAGAGGTGCAACACTTACATTAGCCTTTTCAAGTCGATCGATCCTTAGCTCCAAACGACATTTTCGAGGCCAGCGTTCTTTTATCTGAGCCAGGGCCTCTACACTTGGCTGACCATCAAGTATAGGCCTCGAACATAAAAGCTTAGGCATGCCCTCTTCGTATTCCAACTCAGCCTTAATCAAAATAGGCTCGCCGGATTTAAAGAGCTCAACATATTGGCCATAATGCTCCGGAAAAGAAACAAGCTCCATTTGAGCTTCTAAGTCTTCAATTTTTAAAATTCCCATAGGAGATCCAGCCCATTTGCCCCTCCTCACTTTTACTTCGCGAAGAGAGCTAACCACTGCCACTACGCTTTGGGTGCCCGACAAATTACTCGAGTCATAAAAGGCTTTAATCGGCCTATGATTGATTTTTTTAATTTTGTTTTGAAAGCGCCCCAGAGGATGGCCACTCACATAAATTCCCATTAATTGCTTTTCCCAATCAAGGAGCTCTTTGTGAGACAGCAGCTCACCTGCGGTGTATTGAGGTCGCACCAAAGACTCCTCAGATGCTGAACCAGCAAAAAGCGAGGTCTGGCCAGAGAGTTTAATTTTATTTTCCTTGGTTGCCCATTCAAGAGCTTTTTCTAAAGTCCCCACATAGCGAGCCCTAAAGCGTGCCCTACTTTTGTCGTCATCAAGAGCAATGTCGCCTTCAATATTGTCAAAAGCTCCCGCCTGTATAAGAGACTCGATTGTTCTTTTGTTTAAAACTTTAGAATCAACCCTAGAAACAAAATCAAACAAGTCTTTATAGGCTCCATGCTCCTTGCGTTCAAGGCAGATCTTTTCGACAACACTGATACCAACATTTTTAATGGCCGAAAGTCCAAAACGGATTTCTTGATTGCCTACAATACTAAAGTCACTATCAGATTCATTTACATCTGGCGGCAGAACATTTAAGCCACGTTTTTTAGCATCAACAATATATTTAGCTAACTTGTCTGTGTTTTCTTTTTCAATGGTGAGCAAGGCTGCAAAGAACTCAACCGGATAGACTGCTTTTAAATAGGCGGTTTGAGCCGCGAGCATTACATAAGCCGCTGCGTGACTTTTGTTAAAACCATAACCTGCGAATTTTTCGATAATATCAAAAAGCTCTGCAGCCTTGGCAGGCTCTTTGCCTTTTTCGGTGGCTCCCTCAACAAAGAGCTTTCGGTGCTCTTTCATTTCGGACATAATTTTTTTGCCCATGACTCTTCGAAGCTGATCAGCTCCGCCAAGAGTGTAACCAGCTACCACTCGAGCGATCTCCATAACCTGCTCTTGATAAACAATGGTTCCGTAACTTTCTTTTAAGCAAGATTCCATCTCTGGAAAAAAATACTCAACCTTAGACTGGCCATGTTTTCTGGCAATATAGTCATCGACCATTCCAGACTCTAAAGGACCCGGTCGAAAAAGTGCATTAATAGCACATAGATCTTCAAAGCAATCTGGCTTGATTCGTATACAAATATTTTGCATACCGCTGCTTTCAAATTGAAAAACACCAAGAGTGTCGCCTCTGGCAATTAAATTATAAGATCTTTCGTCATGCACAGGAATTGTGTCGTACTTTAATTTTGCTTTAGGATGTCTTTTGTTAACGAGCTTGCAAGCTAAATCCATTAAGTCAAGGGTTACCAAACCCAAGAAGTCGAACTTTACCAGTCCAGCTTCTTCGCTCATCTTCATGTCCCACTGGGTGACAATATTGCCATTTACATCGAGAGATACGGGCGCCAATTGATCGATCGCTTTACTAGCTATAATAACTCCAGCCGCATGCACGCCTGCTTGACGCAAAGAACCCTCTAACTTTTGACCTAAATCCAAAAGCTGCTTAATGCGGGAGTCGCCGTCATAGAGATCTTTAAGTTCCTTTACCTCGGCCAGGGATTCAGAAATTGTTAGAGGTTTCATGCGCACTGAGGGTATTAACTTAGTGAGGCGATTGGTTTCGCCAAAGCTCATGCCCATAACACGGCCCACATCTTTTATGGCGTTTTTGCTTTGCTCTTTAGCAAAAGTCACAATTTGACAAACATGGTCTTCGCCATATTTTTTGGCCACATATTGTATAACTTCTTGTCTTCTGGCCTGACAAAAATCGATATCAAAATCCGGTAGCGAAACACGTTCGGGATTTAAGAAACGCTCAAAAAGTAAACCGTTTTCTATAGGATCAAGGTTGGTCACATCTAAACAATAGGCCACCAAAGAGCCTGCACCAGAACCACGACCCGGCCCCACTGGTATCTCTTGCTTTTTTGCCCAGCGAATAAAGTCAGATACAATTAAATAGTAACCAGCAAAGCCCATATTACTAATGACTTTTATTTCGTAATTTAAACGCTCATTATAAACTGCAATTTTTTTTGCATCTTTAATTTTAAGCTCGGATAATCTTTTTTGCAGACCCTCTTTACATTCCTTTTGAAAAAATTCTTCATCGTTGTCACTAAAAGATGGCAAATGATAAATGCGTCTACCTTCTTTGTCACTAAAGCTTAGTTCTACATTACAGTTATCGGCAATTTTAAGGGTGTTTGACAAAGCTTGTGGCACATAAGAAAAACGCTCATTCATTTCTTCTGGAGTTGCCAAATAAAATGAATCCACACCAAGGGAGCTCCGCGGATTGTGTTCTAAACTATGTTTTTGCTCAACCATCATCCAGTATTCGTGGGCAAGAGCGTCTTCTTTGTTTAAATAATGGGCATCGGAGGTAGCAACCAAAGGGATATCCCAAGCCTTTGACCAATCGATTAATTGCTCATTACAAGCGTGTTGAAAGGAAAGATTCGAGTCTTGCAACTCTAGATACAGTTGCTCGTCAGAAAGTTCATCGCGTAGAAGATTCAGGACCTCACGAGCCTTCGTTAACTGACCTTGAACAATAAATGAATTTACAATGCCCTTTAAGCCACCGGTTAAAAATATAAGGGATTCTTTGTGTTTTAATAATTCTTCCAGGGGCATTTGCGGCACGAGCTGTCCATCGTTAAAGCCAAAATCTCTATGAGCCATAGAAGTGATTTTGCGTAAGTTGGCAAAACCTTCATTGTTTTTGGCCAGCAAAACCATGTGCCGTAAAAAAGGTCCCGAAGATTCGACTGTTACGCCCAGCTCTAAACCATAAATGGCTTTTACCGGGTTTTCTTTTTGCTTTTTACAAGCTTTTTGCAAATAGAGCGTACCGTATAAATTGCCCCAATCCGTAAGCGCGATTGCTGGCATATTGTGCTTGGCAGCCTTGGCAACCATCCCATTCATTTTTAACAAACTAGAAGAAAGCGAATACTCAGAATGAGCATGCAAATGCACAAAAGACATGGCTGTAATCTATAGGAAAATCACTAGTTGCGCAAAAGGTGATCATGGACTTTTGTTTAAACAAAAGTCCATGATCACCTTTTGCGAGGGGTGTCATTGTTACACAAGCCAAATATTATCGTTTAAATCTTAGACTTCTTACAAACATATCTAACCCACTGTTAACCTCTATTTGAGGGGCAAGGGCCTCTAGCTCTCTAAAGAACTTCGCTCTTAAATTTGGATATTCTTTCTTTTCGATACTTTTTAGACCACTTATCCTATTTCGAGTATAACTGGGTGTCGCTTTTCTAGCCGCATACAATACAGCAGCTACAGCTTTTGTAGACAAATCATTGTTTCTTTTTAAAACTTTTCCAGCCATGGCTTTTTCTAAATAGGCATATGGGAATCGGCGTACTTGTGGCACCCCTTTTACGAGAAGCTCACTTAAAGTAACTAAGATTATGAATTTTTCACCAAGAGAATCTTCACCCAAAAGATCTGCTTCAAGCAAAACATTAAGGGCAAAAATTTTATCCTTGGGCAATTGAAAATCATACTGACTGACTTCTTCCATAATTCTTAAAAATGCCCAAGTAACCGAAACAGAAATCATATAGTGATGAGCTTTAGCTTCAGCGCCCCGCTCTGCAAAAGAGTCGAAAGCAATATTTAAAAGCGCAAAGGCTTCTTGAGCAATAGAATCATTTTTTCGATCACTCGAAGTTATATATATTTCAGCCAAGCCGTGTGCTCCTAAAAAACACAAAAAGCTATAATATTTAAAGGCCCTACTATTTTGTCCAAGCGCACGCTTTTCTTTGGGCCATGACAATAAGCGTACAAAGTCATTAAAAATTTCTTCTTTTCTTTGCCGAGTTACAGTTTCACTGTTTAATAACCGGATCTGCTGATTTACAAAGGCAATAGCATTTTGCTGCTGCTCCATGAGCGGAGTCCTTGAGTGGTAGACGGTGCTCTCCACTCCTGTCAAAGCTTCCTCACAATCACTCTCACTTGTACTGCCTGAACCTAAGTCTAATTTCGATCTCAAATCCACAAAATCAAAGCCAAAAAGCTCAATACCTTTAAACAACGATTGAGCCTCCGTTGTATTCCCTTGAGGAATTCCCAAAAATACAAACAATAACAATAGTTTAAAATAGGTGCAATACACAGTAATACAAGTGTTCACGAAGCCATACTACAATTTGTAGCGCTAAGGTCAAGCTTTTACTTGAAGAGGTCTTCCATTCTTTGTATCTAGTTAGACCAATGGTCAATATAAAGTTTTTACTAATACTTCTAATATTAAGCGCGAAACTGGCTGTTTCGCAGGAAGTAGTGATTGTTAAATTAAGAACTCCAGTAAAAACACATGATGCTCGATTTGACCCCTATTACGACTTAGGATGTGAAGCTTGCTTTGGGGCAACGGGCTGCCACAGTCGCAACATTATGAACCCAAAAAAGGTACACAAAAATTTGCTAGGCAGACGCGCTGCCTTTGTGCAACAAGGTTTTGATTTAAAAACAAAGGTGTCTCAACAACGTTTAGTGTTTTTAACTCCTCTCATTGGTGAAGCTAATATTCAAATCATAACTTTAGAAAATAGCAGTCAAAGGGCAGTTTTAAAATGGGATGGAAACAAATACAGAGCACTAAAATTTGAATATGCTCCAGTACTTGTATCCAATGACAATGTTAATGGCTTAAAGGAATTTAATTCTATATCTTCCGAAAGCAACAGGCCAACTAATGTTGCTGGCTTTGGCAGTCTATTTAGATCAAGAATTAAACCTTTGAACAAAAAGCTGGGAGACCAGCTAATACAAAGTTGGGAACAAGCGATCCAAGAAGCTCAAAGTCAAGATGGATTTGCAGATTATTACTACGAAACACTTTGCAGCAAGCCCAAGGCAATCGACCAAGACCGCACTGCCAGTCTTTTAAGTTTTTGCACAACAGGTGACAAACCTTAAACAACGCGGTCGTCAGTCTATTTAAGATCGTCATACACAACAGGATTCGTAACCCTCTGCAGTTCTTCACGCAAGACTTCCAGCAATTGGAACGGTTTACTCATGTCTTTAGATGGTTCGATTTGTGAACCCTCATGCCACTCATTCCATGAATTTATCATTAACCATTTTTTTCCACCCTCTAAATGCTGAGGGTATTTTAAAGCATTTTGAATACTTTTTTGAAAACCTTTAGGACTAAGAGCTACAGGTGGATTTCCAGACCTTACCCTAGTGTCATCATAACCAGCAAGGGCCGTAGGCACCCAAGGCTTTAAATCTTCCGCTCTGTCCTTCCAAAGAGAGAGCTGCCTGCTATTTTGTAGACCTATATCGCTACCCATAATTGGCGAATATGGGTTATACAACATTCTAATATCAGCACAGGGTAAGTCAGCTGCAAACGTAAATGGACCGATCTCTTTTTTTATAAGTTTAACTACCTTAAACCAAAAGCCACAATCAGTGTTATAGGCCGCCCAAAAAAACAGAACCGGTTTAGATCTATAGTTTAGATAAGATGGACGCTTGTAATATTTCTTAATTCTTTTAACTGTTTCTGCAGCAATTAATTCGGGCTGGTATTTTTGCCATCCGCCATTTTGAAGGTCTCGATCGATAAGAAAAAAATAATTCATACCTTCTTGATCAAAGACTCTAGTAACAATTTCAGTATGCCTCTCAACCCAACCATTCCAGTTAGCTTGATCAATCCAAAGATCTATTCCAAATGTATTTATTCCATATTTTTTTGCCCATTTTACATGCTGTCTAACGGTAGAATCATTAATATTATACTTACCTAACAATGGCTCATATCTGTAATTAGATCCATTACCGGCAAACCTTCCTGGATACCACCAGTGGTGATACCAAGCCGAAACAATCTCTGGCAGAGCTACTTGAAATTCCCTCTCAGGCAAGGCCGAACCTGCTGCAAAAGTATTTGGTGAAGCTAAAATAAATAAAAAAGAGCTTAGAAGAAAATTTTTGAACATATATTAATAATATCGACATTTTAAACTATGTATTTAGTTCTTTACTGACGTTACAAAAAATGAAATTTATATTTAGACCTGTAATCTTAAATACTTACAGCTGTTTACTTATTGCTAGCTAATTTTTTCTAGACCCTAACAATGCCAACTGTTAAGTATTGCCAATGTTCTCAGTAAATATACTTAGCGCTTTTGTTATAAGAAAATTCTTTTTTCTTTTTTTATGCATGTTAGCGATCAGTCATTCAAAAACCTACTCCAGCCCCAACTCTGATAGCATTCCTATTAAAGTCATAGCAGCGGAAGAGGTAGTAGCATACGTTAACTCATTATTTAAACACGACTTAATAAAATCTCTCGCCTCTACACCTGACAACCCAATCTATGATTTGATTCAAGAACTTGCCAAATTCCCTCTTTTCGTTTTCACCCCACCCAAAGACCCGGCCGCCCGTCTAAATTTTACTTCATACTTTAGACTGCTGAGTCTTAGAAGAGGCATGTACGCAGATCCGATCATGGGAGATTTGTACTTGCTACATGAAATGCAGCATATAGCTACAATGCCATACAACCGAGACTTAGATTACAAAAGCTGGCGTGAAAAAATGATTTTCAATGAAAAAGAAACTACATTTTTTGGAGAAATTCTTATTCACTTTAAGTACCCAGAAATTCGCAAGGCTTTTGAAATAAAAGAGATCTGGGTTGATCGTTTTTTACAAGAGAAAGAAAGGCTCGACCCATCAATGAGCAACGCAGATCTATGGAAAAACGATCCAAAAAGATTAGAAGAACTATTGTTTGCTAGATATTTATCAATTGGATCTCAGCCCTATTCCGCTCTCGATGATCAAGAAAGAAGGACTTGGGTTTTTGATCGAGCTAATCATGTTTTCAGTCAAAGTTACTGGAATGTCGCTCCTCAAATAGAGGGGAAAATGCAAGACTTTTACGCCTTAGCTAAAACTGATCCAGATAATGCGATCTCAAACCATTTAGAGTGGCTCAATGATAACTGGGATGGCGTCTTACTTTATGGCGAGCCAGCTAGAACTTATTACGAAACAAAAAAACAATTCGTAAATCTTAGAGAGCATACCGGCATAGCGAATTTCTGCGCGGAATGTGGCCTAGCTCAAAAATATGTAGAAAGACTCGTAGAAGAAGATAAAGTTGAAGGTGGAAGATTTTTACCGCTCGCACTAGACTTGCTAGCAACAGGAATCACAACTACTGTTTATGCTTTGCCCTACCCCGAAACCGAAAAATTAACAACTCAATTCTGGTTGAATGAAGATCTGTTTAACACCCTCTTTGCCGCTGCCTACACGAGACGACAAGATCAAGCTCACGTTCCTTTTGTAACAGCCTATCTTAGTTGGTCCGCTGAAGTTGTAAAAGGCCTAAATGATTTTGAATACGCATATATCAGTAATGGATCATCTGAGGCCATCAAAGACACTGTAGCCCAAATTGCCAAAAAGCGTGCGTCTACTCTGGAATTACAAATCCAAGCCCTTCAAGAAGGCAAAGAGCTCCCTCCTCTCCCAAGAATACATGTCTTCGAAGGAGAGTACGAAGGAATCTCTGCCTATGCCTCAGCCCACGGAGTGGAATTAGTCAAACACCCTCGCGGAAAAGAAACAATTTTAAAACTACCTACACTAACAAATCAAGGTGACTACTTTTACATTTCACAACCTTCAGCTATAGATGGTAATTTATGGACTGACTATGATCTTTTTATGCAGAAAAGCAAATCAGCAGATATAAAAGTCTTAGTTGACCTGGCTTATGTAGGTGTTGTTGCAAACCCTTACCATATAGACGTCAGCCACTCCCACATAGAATCCGTATTTTACAGTCTATCAAAATCATTTGGAGCTTATTACCAACGTATTGGAGGTGTTTTTACCCGAAAAGAAAACCCTCTTCTTTTCGGGAACAAATGGTTTAAAAACTTAGCCAGCCTAGGCGTAGGCACCTTGTTACTTAATAATCACGATGTTTATGACCTTCCTCGAAAACATAGATGGGCACAGGATGCGGTAATAAACGAATCTAATGCCAAGTGGGGAACAACATTACAGCCAAGTGATGTTGTCTTACTCGCTCACCAAGCAGCTTCGCTAGACGAAGTACCTGATGAGCTAAGAACAGTTTATCGAAGAAATAACAAAGAAGAAGGTACTTTAAGACCCTGTCTAACGCCAGGAATGGATATCTTAATTAACGAAACAACTCACAAAACAGTTTGTGAAGAAATGTTGGCTGTCATACCAGATTCAAAGTAGCTTGATATAAACAATGTCAATGTTTCTTAAATGCATTTCTAAGAAAATATGCAAGCTTACCAGTTCTATACTTCCGTTATTAGGATGCACTTTATTCACAACAGCTTGTTTTCAGGAACAAAAAGCTTCAATAAATGGAGTGTGGAAGTTTGAAAAGGCTATATTCCAAAACAAAGAATACAGTTATCAAAATTTAATCGAATCTGGAATTCTACAAAAAACACAAGCTTCATCAGCCGTTGGGCCTGTATACGCCTTTAAAAGATCATCTAATTCTGAAATTGTACAAAACGATCCTCAGATATATTTCGGAAAACTACTAAGAATTAAAAATGATTCCTTCTGTTACAACGAAGTATCTTCCTGCTTAGTTGAATATACCGACACAAAGACAATTAGACTTGCAAAAGGAATGAAATGGAGACACGGATACTTTGTTATAAAAATCCTTAAAAGATCGAAAGACATTTTAACAATTAATTTCCCAGTATTATCAAGCCCGCATCTTAATGAATATTTGAAAATTTCTTACAAAAAAACTAAATAAAGAGTTCTCGTACACATTCTAAGAATTTTACTTCTTATCCATTCACCCCAACGCCTCATTTAACAATTTTGACTATTAACAAATTCACATAAATCAAAGTTTTGACAGAATAAGAATTCCTTAACACTGAAATCAAATCTATGGTCTTCATTTATTTGCGTCGTGTCTATTGACTGATTTTTTTAAAGTCTCCAGCGGCCCCCTCCGAGAAAGTTATTAACAGTTTTTTATAGGGGAGAAATAATGAATTTTTATAAACTTAAACGCTTTTCTTACTTTTCGACATTAATAACAAGTCTTATGTTCTGCGCCAGTATTTTTAGTGCCGGCGGCGAGAATGTGCCAAGCCCACCTAGTGTTCCACCACCAACAAGCGGCGGCGGCAGTGGCAGCGGCGAAAGCTACACCTTGAGAGTTATAGGTGGTCAGCCAGGCAGCATACAAGTCACAGAAGGCCAACAAATTCTTATTACAGCCAACCCTCCTTCAATTGGTAAAACTTTTGGCGAATGGAGAGGAAATACCGAATTTGTTAGTAATAAATTTTCCTCAAGCAGCACAGTTACAATGCCAGCTCGTTCAGTCACTCTTATCTCTTCTTATGTAGTTGGCACAGCTCAAGAAAGATTTACTTTGTCTGTAAGCAACGGCAGCGGCTCTGGTTCCTATCCAAGCGACACAGCTGTAGAAATACAGGCTGTTCAACCAAGTGGAGCAGGTGAATTTATAAAGTGGAGCGGTTCTGGCGTTGGTTATCTCAGCGATGAATTCAACCCGAACACCATACTTATTATGCCCGAGCAAAACCTTAGCCTAGTTGCTGAATTTGATGGCCAAGGAGACAAAGTTCTTTTGACTGTCAACAAAGGTTCTGGCTCTGGTTTTTTTGACATTGGTAACGTGACCACAATTACAGCCAACCCTCCTCTAGCTGGTTTTTCTTTTGATCAGTGGACGGGCCAAACAAACAATATAAGCGATGTATTTAGTTCTGAAACTCAAATCTTTATGGACGACACGACGACTGTTTCTGCTAGCTATAAAGCAACTACTGAAAGACGCTTTACACTAAATGTAATCAACGGATCTGGCGACGGCTCCTACCTAGAAGGACAAAGAATTCCTGTAAGTGCTGTACGCTCCAACGACCCAGCGCAAGTATTTTCAAGATGGAGTGGAGATTCTCAATTTTTAAACAATGCAACTAGTTCTAATACAACCTTTACAATGCCTCCACGTGACGCCGAAATCGCAGCTACCTATCGCGGCGGTCAATCATTTAATCTAACTGTTCGCGGCGGCGAAGGATCTGGACGCTACCCTGCTGGATCAGCTGTTCCAATTAAAGCTGTGCCAGGACACTGGAGTGTCGATTTCAACAGCTGGCAAGGTGATGTCAGCGCCGTGCAAAATTCAAACAGCCAAAGCACTACAATCACTATGCCTAATAGAGACATAGAAGTAAATGCAAGCTTTCGAAGACAAAGTCGCGACAGTCAGATTCGGGCTCTTTTTGCAACGGACTGGTTTGTTATGAAGGACCTTTGGGGCACTCGTAAAGACGATTTCGAAAAATGGCGCGCAGCTGGTATTAACACAGTCTATGCACCATTAGATCTACATGTAAACTGCTCCGGCACAAGACCGCATGTAGAAGCTGGACGTAACGAAACATCAGTAAGAGATGTTGTTGTTCGCAATATCAATACAGTATACGATCAAGGATTTAACGTTATGGTTGTTCCTGCTAACACCTGGGCACTTCGTAAAGATTTAGCTCGCTGTATGGGAACCTACGGACGTAGAAGTGTCGACGAAAATCAATTTTTCAGTGACAGTAGATACCTTAACAACGAAAAAGCAGCATGGAATGACCTAAGAAACAAAGTAGGTAATAAAATACATTCTGTGGTTCTTGCTCTCGAACCAACCGATGGCCGTGCCAAAAGCTGGATGGAGCAATTTGCCAACCACATTCGAAGCACGGGCTTTGGTGGAGCTATCTACAGCAATGGCATTGGAAATGCATACTGGGGTGGAAACAGCCAAGTACGAAAAGCCAAATCTTTAAACAGCATTGGAGAATACCTAAGCTCTGGTGAAGACCTCAGAAACACCGACGGCTTTGGATCTAGTGACTCTGGCCAAAAGTTAAGAGTTGATAATTCAAGAACTGCTAATCTGGTTTCACAAATCACAAGTAATCCTGGCCGAGATGGCTACATTCTTTGGTTTGATGACTACCGAGGCAGCAGCGCAGGTTCTTTTCCTTTAAACGACGTACACTGGAAGCACATAAAGTATGTGCAAGATCCTAACGGTGGCAGCACTCCTAACATTCCAGATGTTCCTGCAGACAACGGCAACCAAGAGCCTTACCGCTCTTCTCCTCACAGCATTCCTGGCAAGATAGAAGCCGAAGAGTTTGACAAAGGCGGACAAGGAACTGCTTACTATGACACAACTCCCGGAAATGCAGAAGGCGCTTTCCGAAATAACGTGGACGTAGATATTAATGAACGTCAAGGACAGAATGTAGTTGGCTACACAGTAGCTGGTGAATGGTTAGAATACACTGTGCAAGTTAATGAAAGTGCAAAATATTTTGTAACACTTCAATATGGCTCACCAAACAACACCAGAGTTGCACTTTCTGTAGACAGTCCAAATAACGATGTAGCTGTTTGGGACTTAGTTGCATCTGGAGGCTGGGATTCACGCATACCATCACCAAGCAAAGAAATTAATCTAAGCAGAGGTGAACACGTAATAAGACTTAAGATCTTAAACAGCAGCAGCGGAGGCACGGCTCTTGATATCAACTACCTCGATTTTTCTAAAGAAAACAACAATGGCGGAGGCGGCACTGTTGGCGGCGTTCAACCTGGTTGTATCGGATCCGACCAATCGAAACAAAACTTAATTAAACCGGTAGCTGATAACAACCGTCCTATGGTGATTTTACTAAGCTGTGAACACTTTGGTTATGCAACCGAAGCACAGATCATCTATGGTGGCGGCACTGAAAAAGGAAATGATTCCACATACTATGAAACTCCACACAACGGCCGTCGTGTGCACTACCGCTTCCAACACAAAGGATCTCATTATGGCAGTGGCACTTTTAGAGCCAAAATCCGCGGGCAATGGTATCGCTACCAAGGACCTTTCGGAAACAGAGTGGAATTCTTTCCTCTAACTAGAGAATAGATTAACCACGGCAGATTAAGCCTCACAAAGGGTGATTATCGACTTTTGTTTAAACAAAGTCGATAATCACCTTTTTTTGTTAGAGACTTAAAAACCATAATAAGGCTTCTTCTCTATCTGTAGTGTGTTCACGGCTTGGACCTGAACTATGAATGACATATTTTAACTGGCTAAAGCCGTTGCCTTGATACCAGGCGCGAGCAGCTGGACTTTCGTGCCAGGGATCGTTAGAGCCCGCAAATATATATATTGGAGTCGCTTTTTCCATTTCAACATTTGTGGCCGGCACTAAGTCAGTCAAAAAATTTGCATGCCGAGCACTTACTGCATCAAACAAAAAACTATTCCTTAAAAACAACCAATGAACAAGCATTCCCCCACCAGAAAAACCTGTAAGCCACACACGATTTGGGTCAATATTGTATTTATCAGCAAGACTAATAATTAATTGTAAGGTGAATTTTTCATCGCTCATTAGCTTTTCTCTTTGGCCGGGAAACAAAGTACTTCTGCCACTATCACTCTCCCAAAATGATCCTTCATAATCAGGAGTTGCCACAATAACATTGTGTCTTTCTGCAAGAGTTGGCCATGTCGGCGTGCCCCGGTCCCAGGAATTATTGGGGCCACTCGAGTCCATTTCAGTATCGCCATTTTGTCTAGTACCATGGGAACTAATAACCAGTGGATAGCTTTGCTCACTCGTATAATTATTAGGAACATAAAGTATATATCTACGGGAGCCCAAAAATATACTTTGCCTACCCGTAGCCACATTTTGAATTGGCTGCGGTGTTTCTACGGGTTGAGGTGCAATCACAGGGTCTGGATTACTAACTGGAGCAGGATTTACGATTGGCTCCTGATTTTCACCCTCTTTATACTTAGGCACAAGTAAAACTGATTTTGAGGGCATTCTCAAAACAGTTGCAGAACTTTCAGTATTGTCTAGATATTCCACTCCACTGCCTATCCAATTTGCAAAAGTTCGACCTGAACGCGGAGGATTAGCGGACACGGGGACAGCTTCACCAGCTGCATAACTTCCACTTCCACTGCCACTCAACACTCTCAGTTGATAAAGATTTTGAGCCATTCCGGAATAGCAAAACAAAGATAAACCTAAAGACAGAAAAAATTTGTAAAAATGCATAAATCTAATTCTAACATCTACAGAATACTCAAAAATGTCATTTAATCGTCTATAAAGATATCTGCCTAAATTTTGTAGGCTCTAGAGTGCTGGCGTTGCTCACCTTAAAATATCGTCTCTCCAGCAAGTGCCCAGAAGAGCTTCGAAGCTCTAGCTTCCATTCACCAGCTGTATAATTTTGCTTATACACATAACCTCGAAATCCTCGCTTGCGGCCTCCAACGCTTTGAATAGGCACTTCATCCCACTTTCTCCATTTGTTATTTTCTTTGTGGTACCACTGAATTTTTAAAACTTGCTTAAATCCATTGGGGCTAAAAACACTGGCAAAATAATAAAGGCGATCTCCTTTGCTCGCAACAAAAGGCTCTGATTTTTTCTGCCAAAACTTCCACCAAGGTCGCAAATAACTCAAAGTATATAAAGCATTCTTTTTTTCAACCTTGTGATAAATACCTGCATGATGAACCGACAAAGGAACCGGCGGTATCAGTTTAGCCACATACAAAAGCAACACAAATACATGTACAAAGACTACTGGCCAGAGGTACATTTTAGTAAAGAGATCTTTTTGAGTTAACGAGTCTTTTGACCTTCTGTACAAAACATAGAAAACAGTAAACGAAAAAAGCAGTGAAACATAAAAACACAAATGGTTTAACTCACCCAACAAAACGGGCACGGCGTAAAATAAAAAACACAGAGTACACAAACTAAGTAATACCGACCTAAAAACTAAGCCTAATTTTTGAAAAAAACTAAATTCATTGGCAAAGAGTAAAAACACAATAATTCCCATAAAAAAGAAGATCTGCCACGAGTGAGCACTTGCAAAATAAAAAATAGCATAAGCACTAAGTAAAGATCCAAAAACAAAGTGCTGTAGCAGCAAGCGATATTTCCAATACAAATCAACTGCTTTATTTGCGAATTTTTCTGATCTGTCTTTATGTAACCAATCAAAATTCAGTGCCCACAGTAAAAATATAATATACAAAAACTGCTGCCAAAGAGTGAAAGAATCGTCAACTCTATCTAAGGTCAACAAATCAAATAAAAAACCCAAAACAAAGAACAAAGCCGTTCCCCATCTTGTAAAAAAAGTACTCTTAAGAACTTTGCTAAGCATTTACGATTTAGGCGTAAAAACCCATGGCCAAGTCACAACCGCTTGCGAGCCGCCTGGAGGGTTTGGAAAACGCCAGCGGCTTAAACGGGAACGTATACAGCCAGCTAACTGCTTATCTCGAGTCGTGTTACTCATAACTCTAGGCCCCTTAACAGAACCACCCCTTGCAATTGTCCACTTAAAACTTATTTTTCCACTTAAGGAAGGATTTTTTGAAAGGGCACGCTGATAACAGTATTTAATTTCACCTTGGCGAGCATCGATCACTCGTTTAATTTGATCACGAGTAAGTCCACCCAATATACTAACGCCACTTGATTCCACCCCAACAATAGCTTCGCCTTTTCCAGGAATACTTCCAATACCAGAGCCCGAAGCTCCGCCACCAAAGCCTTTAGAGCCTAAACCACCAACACCAACGGCTTTGCCGCCGCCGCCACTGCCACTACTTTTAAGGCCAGAACCACCAGCGCCTACAGAGCTGTTTCTTCCTCCACCAACGCCACTTAAAGCCTTGTCGAGAGGATCATTTCCAGCTGCACCGCCTGAACCAGTTGCTTTGGCTATTTTTAGCCCCAATCCACTTCTTTTTAAGGTTTCCAGAACATCAATTTTTTTCGGTACTTTTTTTGTAACTTTTTTAGATTTAGAAGGTTTGGATTTTGCTTTTTTTGGTGCATCTACAACTTTTTTATTCTTAGCAACCTTAGGTCTATTTTGGATACCGCTTTTTTTCTTGGCGGTTTTTTTGCCTCTTTTGCCTTCGGCACCTTTTTCTTTGGCGCCCTCTCCAGCATTGCCACCAGTTTTGGTAACTTTTTTCTTAGATTTAGCATTGGTGCCTGCCTTTTGTGCTTGTATTTTTTTAATTTTCTTTTGTTTCAATTTAAAGTTCTTAACAATTACTTTTTTAATTCGCTCTGGTATTTCTTTTACCTGTCCGTCAATCGGATTTGTTAAAGCCATGCCGAGAGAAAGAAGTAAGGCTGCTAAAATTGCTAGGGACAATTGCAAAGTCCAGTACAAGCCACCTTGATCAAAAAATGGAGCCAGTGGCAGCTTAGGAGGCTTAGGCACAAACATAATGAAAAAGTTTACATTGCCAATAGATATCTTTGCTAAATCGTGTCCACTTAAAGAAACACTATTCTGTCCAAGCATCAAGATATCAGCGATGTTCTGCATTTTGCCGTTTACTCTTACGGAACCCTTCATGTTGGCATGTAGAAAAAGCTCAACATTTTTGGCATGGTTTTTAACAAATAAAAATTCCTCAGGCAGGATATTGCCGGGAATAATATAACGGCATTTTTTATTACCACCTAAATATATATCACGGTTTCCACTACTGTAATGATCTACATGCAAGGTGGTCTCTTCCCAATACACGGTAACCTCTAGCTCGTCGGCTGTTCCCGCTGGATCTAAAACCCCTCTTGAGCGAGCTGTATATTTTAAGCTGCTAATGGCGGTTAATTCTTTTTTCTTTAAGTGATCTTCGTTTTTTTCTTCATCTTGTATAATTTCTGGCTCAACTGGAGCTTGAATATTTTTTCTAGGATCTCTTCTTTTAGGAATATCAAAGCCGGCAGCTTGTAAGCCAGCAAGAGAAAGTTCTGGGTTTGGTATTTTTACTGTAGCCGGAAAAGGAATTTCAGTAGTCGTTAACTTTTGTTCATTTAAAGGGGTCTCATCTGTCTTATCATTGCCACGAATATAATGAACCTTTAAAAGCAAACCAGCTAAATTAACTTGATCTCCATCTTTTAAAACTCTTTCAACAATACGCTGTCCACCAACAAATGTTCCGTGTGTTGAGGCTAAATCAGTTAATCTCAAGTAAGAATCATCTATTTTCTCAATCAAAGCATGAATTCTAGAAATTTTTGGGTGCGAAACTCTAAAATCTGCAGAAAGTATTCTACCTATTACAATTTTATTTTGGTCAAAGAGTCCTCTGACCAACAATCTATCACCATCATAAATTTTAAGCTCTACAGCTGCAAAACTTTGATTTTCTTCGATTACTTCTTTCATTTATTTTCTCCTGCGTGAAAAGTCATTTGCCCTTGGATACGGGTAAGCCTCAAGAAGCTCTTTTTTAAAACTTTGTCTAATGGGAATAAGGGAACGCCTCTTTGGAGTCCTTCTGGAACCGAGTACACTTAATGGTGGCTTCTCTAAGCGTCCACCAATACTAGCTCCCTCAAAATTGAAATACTGAGTTTTAGGAATTTTAACAATTCCATTTTTAGTTTTTTTTATGATCCAGCCCACTTCTTTGTCAGCTCCACTTTTAGGTTTCTGAGCATAAGCACCAAAAGAAAAAGCCAATATTAACAATAGATATCTTTTCATTATTTACTCCCCCACTGCCTTAGCAAAGTTCTGGCAACGTGATTCGATGCTGGGTTTTGCAAGCTAATATACTGACTCAGGCTCTGCCTGGCCTTCGCAAGCTGTCCTGCGCCCTTTTCAGCCAATGCTTTATTAAACCAAAGACTAGCCGTTGAAGATCTTTTAACAATCTTGGGATATAACTTTGCGGCCTCTGAGTATGCACCCTTGCCAGCATAGGCAACTGCAACATAAGCTGCATCAACTCCACCTTTTTTAAGCAAAGGTCTTGCCATACTCAAAGTCGAATCAAAATCTCCATAACTGTTATATAAAGACGCCAAATTACGAGCTGCCATTAAGGAAGCCGTGTTTTTAAGTTGATGACGATTTACTAATTGCGCCCAATAACGAGTCGCTTCACTTACATTATTTCTTTCAAGTGCAAAGGAACCTTTAATGAAGTTGATATTGGCAAGTTCTTCTTTAGAAAGTTTAGCTGCTTTCTTTTCTAAAACTTTTACAGCAAGCTCTGATTCTCCTAATTTAGAGTTTAAAAAAGAATTTACTGCAATAACATACAAAGGATCTTCTTTTCCACGCGGCCGATCGACGTTTCTCCATTTCGCTTGATTTAATATCTCATAACTTAAAGACTTAAAACTAGGTTTTCTACTAGCCAAGCTTACACGACAAGAGGCAAGTTCACTTCCTCCAACTTTTGCAGTTCTGGCTACCTCTACACATTTTTCCAAAAAGGACACAGCTTTGTCTCTCAAGGGCTGAGTAAAAGGTTGTAAATCAGCCTTACTAAGACCGGGAGCAAGTTCGATGTCGTCTGCAAGCTTAAAATACATAGATGACAAACGATCTAAACTTTTTAAAGACCAGCGACCACTTTTGCTCTGTACAACATTTAAATAAGTATTTTCTAGCAGGGTTAATGCATCTACTTTATCTTTAATACTTTTAGCTAAGACCGTTGGACTGTAGCGAATGCGCTTAGATCTATAGCGACGATAATCACTGTCTGCCAACCTAAAACGAGCTTCACCAATAGCTTCTCGTGCAAGATAAGTGTCTGGCACCTGTCTTTGAGCAGCAACCTGCCTAAGATTCGTAAGCGAAGCTCTGCGGATGAATGCCGTTAACAAACCCTCATCTGCCGCACTCCTTGCACCAGAACTCATACGAGGCAATGACTTCAAAAAAGCCTGGTCATTTTTTCCATAAGTACGGTCATAAGCTATTAAGGCAGCGGCCTGCTCTCTGTTATTAGAATTTGGATATTGTCTTAAATAATTTTTCACAAGTGACTTAAGACGACTGCCCAGACTGCTGCTTGGCTGCATCTTAAAAAACCATAAATTATTTAAAGAGCTTTCTACAAAAATCTTATTCCACACAATACTTTCTGGAGCTTTAGCTTTATTGCCACTAAGATAGGAGTTGTAACTACTTAAAGCCTGTTGCCACTTTCCACTCTCTAGCAGACTGTCTGCTTTTGTTAAGTAAATTTCACTAGCGTATTTTGACCTTGGGTAAACTCGAATAAACTCATCATCAATTTGCTGAATCAATTTTTTATCAGTAGACTTTTGGGCAAAAACCCGTGCATTGTTATAAGCTTTTTCTTTTAGAGCCAAATCTTTTTGACTGCGAGCTATATTATAAAAAGCAATAGATTTTTTGCGGGCATCGTCTTTAGATCTCTCTGGCAAAACTTCCGCGCTTTTAAATGATGACTTGGACTGCAGAGCACTGAGTCTGCTTCTGAATTTAGAACCACCAGCACGCATTAAAGCACTATTAGATTGGAATTGATTAATTTGAGCAGGGATTTGAGCGAAACGCTTTTCTTTTTCTAAAATAAACAATATTCGCTCAGCAGCTTCAACACCTTCCTTGCTTCCTCCGTAGCCGCTAACAAGCTTATTTAACAAGCCGAGAGCTTCTTTGTAACTACCAGATTTAAAAGAGGCAAAAGCGCCAGAATACAACAAGGCCTTAACCCTTGGATCTCTTGGATTTTCGTTAATAAACTTCTGCGTTTCTACCGCATAATTGCGCGCAAAACGCTTATCTTTTTCTGACAGCTTTTGCATAGAAGAAAGTTTGGCATAAGCAGCATCTGATTTATGTTTTCCACCTCTTACAGCGCTATAATACGAATAAGCTCGCCGGTAATCACTTTGTTTAAAAAGAAGCTCTCCAAAATAAAATGCCGTTCCATAATAATTGTCTTGAGTGTCTGTGTTTGGTTTTGGCACATTCCGAAAATATACATCGTAATAAGCAATTGCGCTCTTATACAAAGCAGGATTTTTTTGTTTTTGAGCCAAGTTATGCACGTACTTAGCTTCTGAACGCATTAAATCAACAAGCTCTTTTTGATAAAGTGCTTTCTGACTAGATTCACGTTTTCTCATCCATTTGCTACTAGCTCCATAATTTTTGGCAAAACGATCCAAAGCTTTTACGTATTGATTGCTGGCTCCTTGCGCACGATAGGCAACCAACTGTTCCATTGCGGCTTTACGAGCCTCTAAAGAATACTTATCACTTTTGATAATTCGATCATAAAATGCGTTGGCCACATTATGATGACCTCGATCACGAGCTGCTTCGGCAGCATTACGTCTAAACTCAGTAGCATATTCTGGAAATTTTCTTCCAATAGAACTAAAAAACTTTTCACCTTGATTGTATTGGCCAGAAAGCGCATAGGCTTTTGTTAAAGCGCTATAACTTTCTTTTACAAAACTATCTTTTCTTTCGTTTCTAATCTTGCGAGCTAACTCTAGTGTTCGTCTAAAAGCCATTACACTCTTGCCATAAGCCGCCGTGTTCATATAGGACCAACCAAGCTTATACAAAGCATAAGTTCGAAATTGATGAGCCTCAGGACTGCTTTGTCTGTTCGCAGCTATTTTAAGTAAGGTTGGTATAGCTTGTTTATAATTATTTGACTCAAAGTATATATCAGAGAGCATAACTTGAGCCGGTAATGCCCGCGACGAACGAGGCCATTTTTGACTTAATTCACGAAGGTAAGGTGTTGCGCTCTTGTATTTTTGTAAATCGTTAAGAGTGCTTCCCATAAAAAACAGAACTTCATCTCTTCTTATTAATTTAGACCTTCCTTGATCACGGCCTCGACTGCGTTTTGCAAGGTCGCCATACAAAGATAGAGCCTGTTTTCTAAAGCGATCTGCATTTGGAGTTCTGAGTTTAGGGCGAGCTCGGCCTTTACGTCTTTCAGGACTCAAAGCCTCCCAAGCTAAAATTTGCTTTTCCCATTGTTCGCCTTCGCGAGCTGCCGTATCGACACTACGGTCAAAATAAAGTTCGGCAAGCCGCATTTGCAATTCACCTCTACGTGAACGGTTAGCTCGCTGTCGCACCATGCCTTCTAATTGCGTGATTAATTCTTGCGTTTTTTGCAAACGTCGAACACGCCTAGCTGTATTCATAGCTACATTGGCATTTTCAATAACAGGCTCTGGAAGGTAACGTGTCTTTCTTTTAATCTGATGGCTTCTGTGCGAAATAGTTTCCTGCCTTGGAACTTTTTCAACTTTCGGGATGGCCCGAGCCTTCCATTCATCTTCAAACTGTCGAGCATAAAGAGAACTCGTAAATGTAAAAATTAGTGCTGATAAAATAAGGTGTCTAAACATCAGGTTCCCCTCGAATCACATGCATCGGCTGTTATAAAGAAGTAAGAACCAAGCTCATCACGCCAAAATTCTCCCTCAAAAGGCCAAAACTCATAGCCTTGGTCAACTTTGGTATCAAACTGCACTTTACCTAACCTTGGAGCCTGCCCTGTAACCAAACGGTCACGCAGTCTAAAGTCGGTCTCAAGTTTAATTGTTTGCCCTTGCCTTAAGGTTCGGGCAAGCTCTGCTTTCATCCATTTAAATCTTTTAGGAATCATTCTTGTCAGCTGATTGGTGTAATCACTTTTTGCTCGACTGATTTCTGCCAAATAAGACTTGCGCAAAGACAAATTCCATCTAGTTTTTGGTAAAGCTTTAAAAATTTCGCCTACGATTTTTTGTTCGCGTTCGGCCAAAGATAAAGAGCGCTCTAGGGCACTAGCACTTTCAGAAGAAAGCACACTGTCGGCAATAAGTTTTCCATGATTGGCAGGCAAGCCATTAAAAATTTGCATATTACCAGCTGCATACTCTCTCATAGCCTTAAGAGCCCGCGTTCCGCGCCCATAGCTTCTCTCGAAACGATTCACACTTCGGCTTAAACTTTGATAACGTTTATTTAGTTCGGCAATAGAGCGTTGAGCTGATTGGTAATAGCAAAGAGCATAAAGGCTAGCGGCTTCTAGGACATGTATTTCGGGACTAAATTTATTCACAAGATAAGGACTTCTTAAAGACATAATTTGCCCGAGCGCTAAATTATAATCTTGGTTTCGAAAAGCGGACCAAGCAGAAACAAACATTGCCTCATGCCAGCTTGCAGAATCTTTGCCAATACTACCAAGGTGTTCTAAGGCTTCATTTACTTTTCCGCGGGAATAATAAAGTCGAGCCAATTGTAAATGGGCTAAACCTGGAGAAAGAGTGATGTCTTTTTCTTCTGGAATTAAAGATCTGTAAGCGCTTGCAGCCGAATCATCTCTTTTCCTAGCAACACCTAAGGCACCTAAATAATGCAAAGCCTGGCGTCTGGCAGCGCTATCTGACAAACGCATAACTTGTGATAGGCTTGGTGCAAAGCGAGCCGCGCTTTTTGTTTTTCCTCTTTTAAAAAGATAAGAAGAATAAGCAGCCTTTAATAGAGCTCCCGCCTTTCTTTTAGAGCGGCTCAGCACGGCACTTGCCGATTTAGCCGTGGCTCTTTCGCGTCCCAAGATAAGAGCAGTGGCACCATAATGGTTGGAGTCACTTTTAGAAAAATCTCTTCTAGCTAAGACATTTCTCCAGTCGCGCAAAGCCATATGATAGAGACCTAAAGACTCCAGTGTGCGAGCACGGTCTCTTAGTTTTTTTGTTTTGGGAGCCCGGCTGCTTTTTTCAATAACTTTTGCCAGCTTCTTCATTTTTGATGTGCTCAGCTTGGCTTCGGCAGCTATGCTAAAAACAAAAGACAGTAATAAGATGAATAATTGATTTTTTTTCATTTGCGTTGATTCCCTAATAAAAGACTTAAGCCAATTCCAATATTTGGCCGCAATAAAGTTTCTTTGCCAAAATCCACATAATTTCTAAACTCCATTTTAAAAATAGCTGACTCATTGGCATAAGCTTTAAAGCCGATGCCTCCCATTCCCATTGGCGCCCACTCTTCTCCAAGTCGCGACATTCCACCACCTAAAACAAAGTAGCCTTCGAAGTACCAAATAGAAGAGTCGGTTGCTGTTTTAGAACTAAGTGGTGACCACAGTAATGCAGAGCCAAGAGTCACAGCTGGTTCAATTCTGTCTAATCTTAAATTCGAAAAATCGAAAAGGTTCTTCTCTTGGTCTTGAGCAAAATTATGAACAAACATTGCATGGACAAGCTCGATGCCAAAACTTTCTGTAAAGTGATAAGAAAGCGACACACCCCACTTTAATTGTTTTCTAAAACTATCTGCTGGTTGAATCGCAACCGAAATCGGCGAAAATTCAAAAGCTCCGGCTTTGCGTATAAAGCGAGGCTGCACAACCAAAACATGACTGAGTGGAATTTGGTCTGGACCAAAATAAAGATCATCTATTTTATTAGAATCGCCTTCATTAATTTTTTCATCTCGGTAGCCAGCATTTGGATTCGTTCTGCGTGTCTCAGCTTTGCGCTCATAGCGTGGAGCCGGAGCTGAGCTTTCGCCAAATATATTTCCGGATAGAACTTGATCCTCTAAACTTTGAGAAAAGGAATCACTCACAAAAAAACAAAATAATAATAAATAAATATAGCGATCAAGACGTAATTTAAACAAGTAAGCGTCCCCCTAGGCTTTATTCTAAGGTATGCACGGCCCACAACACAGCGGTGTCAAAAAAACAAAAGGTGTCTATCTACTTTTACAGTGTAGGAGCGTCATAATACCGTCACCATTGGTCCACTTATTGCTACGGACTAGCCTATGCCAAGAAAAAATTTAATTAGAAGCAACAAATATCCCTACCATATCACCAATCGTTACAACAATAAGAACAACCTAGAAATCAACCTAAGACAGGCTTGGGATGTATACAGCAAATATTTATACGCTATAAAGTGCATCTACGGCGTACGAATCCATGCTTTTGTAATGATGCAAAACCATTACCACTTAATTCTTTCAACGCCAGACAAAAACCTAGACGACGCCATGAAGTATTTTCAAACTCAGATCAGCAAGGCAATCAACCACTTGTCGGGCGAAATCAACCATCGCTTTGGCTCGCGCTACCATTGGTGCCTAATTGAAAAGTCTGATTATTTATCTAATGTTATTCGCTACGTGTATTTAAACCCTGTGAAGGCAAAACTTTGCAAAAAAGCAGAACTCTACCCCTGGAGTTCTCTAAATAGAGTTAACGGATACGGCTCACTATATTTTCCCGTAGCTCCACTTAACGTCTTTCATAACAGCATCCCTGACTATCCAATAGCTTTATCTCGGTTTGTAAACCAAGATTATCCAGATGACGTTTATATTTTTACAGAGAAAAAGTTAAAAAGACCTGTGTTTCGTTTAACAACTCCTCAGTTAGCCGAAGAACAAAAAGTTGTAAAAAAGTTTCAAGCTCTTTTAAATAATGACGCCCCCTAACTGTAAAAGTAGATAGACACCTTTTACAGTTAGGGGGCGTCATAGGCTTTTAGAGGGCGAGTATTTAAAAATTAGCTTACTAACTTTTGATGTACTCATGACGTTTTTAATTCTATTGTCGCATGCACACTATAGTACTAGGTGTTTTTTCCCCAAAAACATCTGATCGAACTCTAACAATATCTCCTGTATGAGTTTTCGAAATTTCATCAACGTATGAAAATATTTTTTTTCCTTCTTTGTTTTGAAGTTCTATTCGAGATTTCAGGGTTTTTTCTTTACAAGAAGTAATACTGTATGCGGTATAGCCAGGCTTGTTTTTTGATATATCTATAGTTTCAATGGAATTATTACTAATATATTTATGAACACCAAAATTTTTACTTGTGACAGTATACTCTACTTTGTTTTCTGCATTCTTAATCTGTGCAATGCCTAAAATGTCTTCATTAACAATGTTTTCATTATTTTTCTCAGTACACCTATATTCACCGGAAAGCTCCGGACAAGTGTTAGAATATGTAAAACTAGATAGAGAAAAAAGAACTAAAAGCAGTAAATGTCTTTTCATAAGACCTCCATTTCTTCAATAAGTTGTTAATGTTGAACAATATAGCTGTCAAACGTGCCATACTTTGTATGACGATTTCACGTTTAGTCCATGACGCCCCCTAACTGTAAAAGTAGATAGACACCTTTTACAGTTAGGGGGCGTCAGAGCTTTTATTAAAAGAGCTTGAAAATTAGATTTCCACAAATACTTGGCCACTTTTCTCCGCGTGGGGCTGTTGTGTAGACATGTACATCTCTTCGATTTTGTTTCTTTTTAGCTTTAGAGTTGGGGTGAGCATTCCGCTCTCTATTGACCAGGCCTCTTTTATAACTGTAAATGACGCGATTTTTTCGTGGCTTTCTAGGCTTGAATTGAGCTCTTTTTTTAAGCTCTCCAAAGAACCTTGCAATTTAGTCTGATCAAGCTTTTGGGCAAATTCTGAAAGTACCAACAAAGCTACCGGCTGAGTCATCCCCGACCCTATTACACAAACTTGTTCTACAAGTTGGGATTTTTCTAAACTTAACTCAATTTGTGCAGGTGAAACATACTTGCCTTTGCTTGTTTTAAAAATATCTTTTATTCGCCCCGTAATATACAAATAGCCCTTTGAATCAAAGCGTCCTTTATCTTCGGTGTGTAAATAACCATCTTTTAAGACCGCCGCCGTAGCTTCTGGATTTCTATAATAGCCAAGCATATTTGCTTTTGACTTAACCAACACCTCATCGTTTTCGCCGATCTTAGATTCAACGCCTATTAGCTCCTGACCTACGGAACCAAACAATGGACTCCCTCTCCAGTTTAAATGAGAATAGGCAAAATTCTCGGTCATACTATAGCCTTCGCGTATTTCGATTCCTAATTTGTTGTACCAAAGCAGTAAGTCTTTAGAAATAGGAGCCGAACCAGACACACAGACCTTTGCTTTGTCTAAACCTAATTGCTTTACAACTTTTCGTTTCACCAAATAGGACACAAGTGGAATGGACAATAATTTTTCTAATTTTTCTTTAGGAAGTTTTTTAAAAACCCCTTCTTGAAATTTGGCCCAAATTCTAGGCACTGCCAAAAACAAAGTTGGTTTGGTTTCTTGCAAGTTTTTAGCAAAGGCCTCCAGAGACTCAGCAAAAGAAATACTTGCTCCCACATAAAGCGCAGATGTTTCGACCACCATTCTTTCTGCCACATGAGAAAGTGGCAAATAAGAAAAAAAGCGACTGTCTGCGGACAAACGCAAAATCTCTTGTCCATTACTACCACAAAAGCCAATCGCGCCATGAGAGAGCATAACCCCCTTTGGAAGACCAGTGGTTCCGGAGCTATACACAATAGTGGCTAGGTCATCTTCTTTAAAATCTGGCAGTTCAACTTCAGCCGTTTCAAAGCCTTCAACAAAAGAGTTCCAGCTTTGGGTGTCTTTATGGCTTTTTGCTGGGAAACTAATTTTTTTAAGATCTCTTCTGATTTCTTTATTTTGTGAAGACCAGTTTAACAACTTGCCAGCAAACAAAAGCTTAGCCTGACTGTGTTCGAGAATTTGATTGATCTTTTCGCCGTTTAAGGTTGTAAAGATTGGCACAGTAACGTGACCACTCATCATAATTGCCAAATCAACAATCACCCAGTGAGCACAATTTTTTGAAAGCAAAGCAATATTTGATTTTGAAGGTAGATCTAGGTCTTGAATAGCACATGCCAAAAGACGCACCTCTTGGCCCACTTCTTCAAAAGTCCAGTTTACCCAACTGCCTTTACGGGCTTGCCGCAAAAAAACTTTTTCAGGCCTATGCTTTTCCCAATACAAAAACTGTTCAATTGGCAATTTCATAATTGTCTTTAAGTTAGAGGAATTACAAGTGATGAGCAATTATACGTAGAAAACACCAGCTTAACTCCACGCAACATTAGTTCAAAAGTACAAATGGTCAAGGCATTTTTGCCTATGTTATCCATATACCTATGGAAAAATCCACCCTCTATCCCCCGATACCTCAGTACGCCCAAGAAGCCCATATTCCAACGGCCGCAATCCTTGCCCAATACCGCGAGACAGCCCTTCAACAAAATGAATCCTTCTGGGCTGAATTAGCCAAAGTTATAAAGTTCGATAAGAATTATCAAAAAGTTTTAAACTGGTCTTGTCCAAAAGCCTCATGGTTTGAAGGCGGAAAATTAAACGTCTCTAAAAACTGTTTAGATAAAAACGTAGAGTTGCGAGCTCATAAAAAAGCCATCATCTGGGAAGGTGAGAACTATGACGGCTCCAAAAGTTTTAATGACAATTTTAGAGCTGACCATATAAGAAAACTGAGCTACCAAGAACTTTTAAATCTTACTTGCCAAATAGCCAATACTCTCAAACAAAATGGAATCGAAAAAGGCGATCGCGTTGCTATTTACATGCCCATGACTCCAGAGATTGTCGCCACCATGCAAGCCTGTGCGCGCATTGGAGCTATTCACACCGTTATCTTTGCTGGTTTTTCGGCGCAATCAATTGCCGACCGCTTGGTCGACTGTAATGCGAAAATGATTGTTACTGCTGACGGCAGCTATCGCAAAGGAAAATTTTTAGAGCTTAAAAAAATAGTTGATCAAGCATTAGACTTACTCGACAAAAGCAAAAACAATCCGGTAGAAAAAGTCTTAGTCTACCAGCGAGACCAAAAACAAAACTGTCCTATCAATAATAAAAAAGACCTTCTTTGGAAAGACAGCGTGGAGCAGGCTTCAACTTTTTGTTCACCGCAAAGCCTTGAAAGCGAAGATCCTCTTTTTATACTTTACACCTCGGGCACCACCGGCAAACCCAAAGGACTTTATCACACTCAAGCCGGTTATTTGCTTTGGGCTCACTGGAGCACAAGATGGATTTTTGATCTTAAAGAAGAAGACACCTATTGGTGCACAGCTGACTGCGGCTGGATTACGGGACACACCTATGTTGCATACGGACCCTTGAGCAATGGAGCCACAGTTTTTATGTACGAAGGAGCCCCCACCCAACCAGACCCTTCGCGTTTTTGGCAAATGATTGATCGACACAAAATCAGCACTCTTTACACAGCCCCAACCGCCATTCGCATGTTTATGGGTTGTGAGAGCAAACACATTGAAGCCAGCAAGCTTGATAGCCTGCGCACACTGGGAACTGTTGGTGAACCTATTAATCCCGAAGCATGGAAATGGTTTTATCAAAAAGTGGGCAAAGAGAAGTGTCCCATCGTAGATACTTGGTGGCAAACAGAAACCGGCGGAGCTATGATCAGCCCACTTCCTGGAGCCAGCACTCTTAAGCCTGGTTCTGCCAGCAAAGCCCTGCCCGGTATTAACGTAGATGTTGTGGATCCTAAAACTGGAGAGAGCTGCCCACCCGAAGAAAAAGGAGCCTTAGTTATTAAGGATCCATGGCCAAGTATGGCGAGAGGAATCTGGGGAGATGAAGATCGCTTTGAGCAAACATACTGGAGAAGCAGCTCTGTCTTTGATGGAGTTTACCTAACGGGCGATTTTGCTTACCGCGATCAAGATGGAGATATTTGGATTACCGGTCGCATGGATGACGTCCTAAATATTGCAGGTCACCGACTTGGAACTGCCGAAGTTGAAAGTGCTTTGGTTTTACACGAAAAAGTAAATGAAGCTGCTGCCGTTGGAGTGGTCGACGAAATAAAAGGCCAAAAATTAGTTTGTTACCTCACACTCAATGCTGGCTTCAAAGATCAAAATCATGAAGAACTAGAACAAGAGCTCAAAGATTTTGTGGTCAAACAAATTGGAGCCCATGCTCGGCCCGCCGAAATCAATGTTGCGGCCGCCCTGCCCAAAACCAGAAGTGGCAAAATTATGCGAAGACTCTTACGTGAATATGCGGTTAGCGGCGAAATCAAAGGGGACACCAGCACCCTAGAAGACTTCTCAGCCAAAGACTCTCTCTCTAAGGCCTAAAATCGAATGTTTCAAATCTTCGTTCGTTTTTAGATTGACAATTATTCGATTAAAGTTATTATATAAATGTACGATAAATAACAATATATACGTATATATACGAACGAAAAAACCATGAAAAAGATTACACGAGCTCAAATGTTTAGAAAAATCAATGGCTTAGATGAATTCACCCATAAAACCAAAGGTGTTGCCTCTTGGATTGGATATATTCGGGATGCCTATGGAATGAGCTTTAGACAGCTCGCCGAACGCATGAATCTAAGCAAGACCGCTGTTCACCAATTGGAGCAAGGAGAAAAATCGGGTTCCATCACCCTTAGCTCCCTTAAAAAAGTCGCCGAAAGCCTAAACTGCAAGTTGGTCTACGCATTAGTCCCAACAAAAGACATAGAGACACTCAGACAGGAACAAGCTCTAAAAAAAGCCAATAAAATTTTAGGCATCTCCAACATTCAAATGGAGATGGAAGATCAAGGCACCAGCCAACAAGAAAAAAACGAACAAATAAAAATTTTATGCGAAGAACTTCTCGAAAAAGATCGCAAACTCTGGGACTAAGCCAATGAAAGAAATCTATTTTAACAATCGCGAAGGCGAAACCGTATTATCACCTAACGAAAAAAATGGTCTCTTACTTAAACACGTCAGCCAAATATCTGAGTTAAACGAACTTGAGCAAATGAACATAAACAAAGGACTGATGTGGCTTGAAAGTTATAAAGGCGAAATATTAAATGAACGTTTCTTGCGCAAGCTGCACAAAAAACTTTTTGGTGAAGTTTGGAAATGGGCAGGCAAGTACAGACACAGCGAAAAAAACATTGGCATAGAGGCTTGGCGCGTGCCCTCTGAAACAAAAAAACTCTGCGACGATTGCCAATACTGGGTTGATCACGGCAGTTATCCATGGCCAGAATTAATTGCCAGATTTCACCACCGCCTGGTTTATATTCACCCCTTCCCAAATGGCAACGGTCGTTTTGCTAGACTCCTAACAAATTTTCTTTGCTTTAGACATAATAAAAAAGCCCCCAGCTGGAAGAGCCACCTAAAAGCAGAGCTGCGTAGAGATGTTTACATAGAAGCCCTACGAGAAGCTGACCTTAAAAAATTTGATAAGCTGATTGCCTACTTTGAAAATGATAATGAATAAAAGCAGTAGAACAAGTTTGTTCGCTAAGTGTCTATAAAAATATAGCTTTCTCGCACTTCAAAGCAGTCTTTGCCAGCGGCTTCTTGGCCCAACAAAGTACCTCCGTCCCCCAGGCCTGCGAGCTGAAATGTTTTTTTGCTTGGCAGTGACATAACTTTGCGGCCCCAGAGTTCAGCCATTGAAGTCTTCATGATTTCTGCAGTTTTTTGTTTTTCAAAGACGGCAGCTCCTTGCTTCCATAAATTGAGCTGAGCAATATAAGCCTTGTTAAAGTTTTTCGCTATGGAATCTGCATCTGGAGAGTTTTGATCTTCATCGAGCAAAGAGCTTGTTGCCTGGTCGAGGCCACTGGGCCCATGCACAACATTTAAACCAAGCCCTAATACTACAATCGATTTTTTTACTTCCGAAATAATACCGGCAACTTTTTTAAAGCTTTGATTTTCAAGATCTAGAACTAACAAATCATTGGGCCATTTTTGCAGCCATTTTTTGCCTGCGGGCAAATTGATCTCTTGCTCCAACAAATCATAAAGTGTTTTGCCTGCCAGCAATGTTAAAAACGGCAGATTTAAGTTTGTAAAAAATTCCTGCCTAAGGGCAAGACTTAAAAATAAATTGCCTTCGGCAGCTTGCCACTTGCGCCCACGCTGACCTCGGCCATTTTCTTGATTGCGAGCTTGCAGGGCCCACAGCTCATTTTCAGGCAAAGCTTTGTCTAGACATTTCTCCAACAACAAGTCTTGGGTGCTCTGCTGAATAGTTTTTTCATTAAAAAAGACGGCTTCTTTAAGAAGGCTCTTTTTTAGATTCTTCATCAATTAAAGCTAAAACATGTTTGAGCTCGTCATTCAAGCGCTCTCTAAACCAAGTGTTCATAGCTTTTTCAACTTCTTCTCGTATAAGTCCCCGTAGCTGATTTTTATCCGTGCCTCCAGCTACTGCTGCAGCAGCAACTACCGGACTATTTTCAACTGCTTCCTCTACTTCAGACATCTCGCGAACCGCTGTGTCTTCGTGGTCACTTGACTCAAACTGATGTAAGCGCGTCGAATCAACACGATCTTCAGCGAAGGGACTATCATCCTGAGCGGTCTCATCTCCCACATACTCAATCACCGTCTCGCCAGAGGGGGCATTCCACAGGTTTTCAAAAACTTCATCGTTTGGAGTTAAAGCTATTCCCGTTTCAGTTATTTGAGAGTTTTCAACTGCAAAAGGCGCCAGCTCAAGTTCATCCTCTACTGGGTAGGAGCTATAGTCTTCTTCGATAATCACAGCTTTTTGCTTTGGCTCTGCTATTTCGGAAGTAGGAAGCCTAGCTGCGCTTCGATCTATTTCTTTGGCAGCTGGAAAATTCTCAAATGGCTTATTCGCTGGCAAGGGCGGTAAGCCACCTAGCTCTTCAGTTCCGAGAGCTTCCACAAAATCACTACCAACAGTTGGCTCTTCAGCCATAAGTGGATCAGCCTCTGCAACCTGCAATTCCTCTTCAATGATTTCTTTTTTTTCTTCGAGTTCTTTTTCTATTTGCTTTTTCTTAGCCAAAACTTTGCGCGGCAAAGGAGGCAACGGCGGCATCGATCTCTCAGTTTTTTCTTTTACTACCTTTGGCACGGCAGGCTTAGTCTCTGCCGGAGAATCAATTGTTTGCAGATCAAGCTCGGTGGCTTCGCCTTGAGCCTCTTCAGAGAGCATAGTGTCCAAAGTGCTTTTTAGAACGCTGGCTTCAAAGGGCTTCCAAAGCCGAGCATCGGCATTGCATTTTTCTAGATGACTTTCGTCAATCTGATCAAAAGAACCGCAAAGTAAGATCAGTTTGGTGTTTTTTATTTCTGCATCGGAACGGATCTTTTGGCTTAACTCAATTCCATTCATTTCAGGCATATCTACATCCACCAGCATAATGTCTGGTTTATGCATTTTCGCCAAACGCAAAGCATCTCGGCCGTTGTCACAAGCCATCAATTGATAGTTTTCATTTTTAAGCGCCAGCTTGACCGCACGATGCATCGTCACAGAATCGTCACACAAAAGTATTTTTGCTCGAGATTTCGCAGATTTAGCCATCTATATTAGTTTCTAAGATTTTTGCTATAAAGGCAATAGGCTAGTTGATATACTATAGGTCTAACAGTCGATTTCTTTTGTGCTCATGGCGATAGGTTTATATGATTTTGCCGATGAAATCAGAAAGGGAATCCTCCCTGTAGGTGGTGAGCAGGCTCTTGTCCTTTATTGGACGAGAGAAGCCTAAAGCCCTCAAAAATCAACTTTTGTAGAAGTTGATCAGGATACCCACCTTAGTTTAGGTGGGCAAAACATTAACCGTGTATTATTGACCTGCACGAAGGTTTTCGACTGTTTTTTTGTTTTAACGGAACAGCCAGAATCGGGCTTTATTCAAGCCTAATTTCACAATTATTAATTTCTATTGAAACTTCGGGAGAAAGTCCATCAACCAATAAATAATCTTTCAATCCAAGCGATTTATAATACGAGCTAAGCCACTTTCCGTACCACGGCCGAAAATCTGATAAATGTCGATTAAATGCATCGCTGCCCATTGGGAGATCAGAAATTGTATGAAAGTACTCTAAAGCTCTTTTTCCTTCACGAATATTCAATTTAAAATAACTAGAAGTGGACCCTCCTTTAAAGCTCACAGGCAGATCCGCAATTCGCAAAATCTTCTCTCGATTTGGAGTCATAACATCCTCGCTAAAAATTATGCTTTCGCTAGCAATATCTAAGTCAATCAACAGATGAGCTAAACTTAAATCTGGCTCATTTCCCGCTGTAAAATACTCTGCTTTTTCCGGCCTCCAAGTCACACGCAGACCAGAAATGTGCAATGGAGCCACCTCAGGAAAGGCTGCCTCCAAAGCCTCATTGGGGGCTGTATATTCTGTTCGCCCCAACTGCAAGTGCAATCTATTTTTAAAAGAACGCAAAGATGTTGAACTCATCCTTATTGGGTCAGCACTCCAAGCAAGCTGGGTATTTTGTGTTTGTGCTATATGAGCTGATAGAACTTCAACATTTTTTTTGAAGAGATTAGATTTACTTCCATTCTTCCCGCCCAGTAAATATCTAGACAAGAATAAAGTAGCATAATAAGGGTCTTGCACATGATACACGTTAAATCCAGGAGAATAGTAAGTTCCTACCGATGTAAGATTGGGCTTGTGTGCAAAAATATATTTAGGATCAGCACCATCAGGAGCTTCAACTAAATAATAGGGTCGCCTATACAAAATCTTAAAGGCTAAAGTTTCATCAAAATACCAATGATGCTCTTCCATAAGGTCCATACCTGCATGGCTATAAACTGTGATTTTTTCAACTCGAACAGCTGTGTAAGTGGCTGAACTCAACTGCTCCACTAGCAAGGTATTATAAAACTCTTCTTCAGCCCCAATAAAATCTAGCGGCAAGACCTCAGCTCTGCCCTCAAAAGATAGTAAAAAAGCAAGAAACAAGAGCACATTTCGCATTTCTGCTAAATTTATAGCATTTTTAAAGAAAAAAGGGGCCAATTCTAAGTTATTGAAATTTACTGACATTTTTTTTGCTTTGTTGCCTTCCTTGCCTAGGATAGAATTAAGGTATTCATGATAAATGACAAAGACCACGTGCCAGGCAGCTCTCTACGAGAGTTTCAAATGAATCCAAGCCGCCAGCGTAAAAGCTCTCCGCAGCAAAGACCAGAAAATGCCACAGCCCCTAGGCAGAGAATAACTCCAAGACAGCAACACTGGTCCTACATCAACCAACATCCACATCAACAAAGAGTCAGAGCTCAACCTGTTAGAGAAGCCCCAATTCCAGCTTCTGTTATAGAAAGACCTTCAAGCCCTAGTAATGATTTATGGGAAAACTGGCAAAAAGAAATCCAGCCGGCTGCCAACAACGCAAATCAGCAGCTTAGTGTTCCAGAAAGCGAAAGAACCATTCAGCCTCCTGAAGAGATTCAATCTCAACACGGTAGCAACAAAGCAGAAAATCAAAATCACCTTCCATGGGCTTTTCAATTAGCTCTCGAAGAACGTCGCATGGAAAAACAAGGTATGGTGGATTTCCAAAATCAGTTCAACCGCATGGAAGTTCTCAAACAAAAAACTTTTGAATTCACTGCCGAATTAAAGCGCGACTTCAAAAAACAAATCGAAATTTTTAATCAAGCCCGCCGTACGCCAGCCCACCTAGCTAAAATATACAAAGTTTCTAATACCAGAGAAGACTTTATGCTTTTTCGCAACGGTGTAAAACTTATTATTTCGGGACAAAAAGCCGGTCGTATACTCTTTGCCTTTAATCAATACATGGGGCAAATTTTTGCTCCCAGCCAAAACCCTAGTCTAGAAATCTTAGCTTCATGGGGAGCTCTTGATCAATTAATATGGACTTATAAAGGTGAGCGCGTAGAAAGAAGCGATGTTATTCGATATTTCTTCACGGAGTTCATTCAGCAAAGTGCGCGCTAAGATCTAGTTGTAGTTTATTTACTTTTTTTTAAGTCAGAATTTATTACATTCAAAATATTTTCGAAAGCCGGTATGGCTTTAAGCATATAGTTTCTGGAAGCCTCGCAAGAATAATAAAAAGCGTAGATTTCAGCAAAAGCTTCATCATCTTGTTCCAAACAGTAATCGCCACAAATTTTTTCTAAGAATTTTTTTGTGCTCTCTTCTTTTACAAATGCCTTCCAAAGAACTGCACTAGTAAATCGATCGTCATTTATTAACCAGTCAAGGGCGTGGGCAAATTCATGTTGAAACAAATTCTCGGAACCAGGTAAGTGAAGTTTTTTACTTAAGATCCAAATGCCGGCGCCCCAACGTCTAGGGTTGGCAGTAACCGCTGGTACATCACTCCACTGACGACCATCACTTGAATGTGTAGAAATTTGAGATATGTAATTTTCAAAACTAGGGTCTTCTAAAAGACTTTCATAAGAAAGAAGCTTAATAGGAGTTTCCCAGCGTCTGAGGCGCAACCTGTGTTCAAAGGGAATTTTATTAAACTGCCTAATCACAAAGTTCTTTTCATTTAAGGATTCCTCACCTTGAAAACTCATATTCCAGTAAATTGAATTTTCTTGATCAAAGTGTGCAATTTCAGTCTTAGACTTAAACTCACAGAAGCGCTCTACCGAACGCTCAAAGCTTAAAACCTGTAGTTCTTGATTGCCAAAATGCACTTGATTTTTTGAGCAAGCTTGAGAAAGAAGTATAATTAATAGACAGCTGACCAATCTAAACACACTTAGATAGCTGTATTTGTTAGTTTTTTGCATTCTCTCTTCTATACATGAAAAATACGTGCCAGAAGCCGCACTTTTAGGTAAAAAAACTTATGATTTTAAGCTCATGGATTCTATTTTTACTCTTAAGCTTCAACCTCCAGACAGAAGAAAGCCAAGCCTTTAATTGGCAGGATCATGGTTATCAAAGAATAGCTGCTGTTAGTCCAGAGCTGCACCTTGGAATGAGCCATAAAAATGCAGAAATTATCATTCAAGAAGCTAAAAAAGCTACTGAGCATAACGCCTCTATAGTGCTCTTTCCTGAAATGAGCGTCACCGGATACACAATTGGAGACATGGTTTCTGACCAAACAATTTTGGATCAAGCAAGAGCGGCTCTTTTAAAAATTGTTAAAGCAAGCGCTACGGGTAAATTATTTTTAAATGGAAACATCCTCATCGTCGGCGCACCTTATAGCACAAGCGATGGGCGACTTTTTAATGCGGCTTTTGTTATTTCAAAAGGTAAAGTTTTAGGTGCCATTCCAAAATCATATTTACCAAACAACGGTGTTTTTTATGACAAGCGCTGGTATAGCTCAGGCCTTGACGTAGATGAATACATAAACGATCCGCTCCTTGGACAATTTCACTTTAGCCGCAAACAACTTTTCACCGTAAACAACCAATGGTCCTTTGGGGTCGAAATTTGTGAAGACCTATGGGCTGGTGATCCCCCTCATCGCGAACTCTATTCGGCAGGAGCCCATGTGCTTTTAAATCTATCTGCCAGTCCCGATCTTCTGGGCAAAAAAACACAACGTGAAAATATGCTCAAAGAGCTAAGCGCTCGTCATATCGCAAGCTATGTTTACGCCTCTTCGGGGCCAGGTGAGAGCAGTTTAGATATGAGCTATGGCGGACATTTAGCTGCAACAGAAGATGGTGAACTTTTGCTTAGTTCACTTAAGGGCAACCCCAATGGCGACCGTCGATACGTTGATTTAGATATTCAGAGAATCAAAGACAAGCGCCGTGCCAACAGCACGATTCGCGATGCGGAGCGAATTAAAATGATTCGAAACCCTGTAAATCAAGATATTCATCTACCAGAACTTATGCGCAGTTATTCTAAACTGCCCTTTATTCCATCTACTGTAAAAGGCAGCAAAGAAGTCCTAAGAGAAAGTCTACGCATTCAAGCAAATGGATTAGCAACTCGCATGAGAAGTCTTCCCAAGGATCTGCAAAAAATGGTCCTTGGCTTATCGGGGGGTCTTGATTCGACATATGCTCTTTTAGTCGGCTTAGAAGCTTGTAAAATACTTGGGCTAGATCCCAAAGAACATCTCCTAGTCTATAGCCTGCCGGGTTTTGGTACCTCCGAAAGAACATTAGAAAATATTAAGTTATTACGAGAAGCTTTTGATTTCAGCTTTGAAGAAGTCAACATTAAAGCAGAAGTTGCTGAACACTTAAATAATTTAAGAATGGGCCCAAAAACGATGCCCATTGAAACAACTATTCGATTCCACAAACTAGCCTTTGAAAATTCCCAGGCGCGCGCAAGAACAAAGTTTCTTTTTAATAAAGCAAATGATAAAGGAGGCATAGTGATTGGCACGGGGGACGCTTCAGAAGTGGCTCTTGGTTTTGCAACTTTCAATGGTGATCATACGTCCAATTATTGTGTCAATTGCGATGTGCCCAAAACACTCATTCAGCATAACATTCAAACTTTTGCCTCTTACCTGGCAGACGAAAAGCAAAAGAGTGCTTTAGAGGCTGTTCTGAAAACAAAAATATCACCGGAGCTATTACCAACAGCACAAGATGGCAGTATCGCTCAAGACAGCGAAGCTATTATCGGCCCATACGATCTAAATGATTTTATTTTGTACTATTTTCGCATCCTTGGCTTTAGTCCTAAGAAAATAGAAGACCTTGCGAAAAGTACTTTTGGCGACTCCTATGAGACTGGGGCCGTAAAAAGATTTTTTAAAAGGTATTTTGCCAATCAGTTCAAGCGTGACACAGCTCCGCCTTCTCCAATTGTAACCGGAATCTCTCTATCCCCGCGAGGAGGCTTACGCCTACCACCAGAATTTAAATGTGAAGAATATTTAGCTGGCTTAGAGGATTAGATTATTATAAGTATTTGCCTTCTGTTAAAGGTCCCTACTCACAAGATTAACTCGATTCTCTATTACTCTATCAGGAGCCTTTTGAGAAATTGTCTTTTTCCACTGGGACCTGGCAATTAAGGCATGCTCTCTACATAGGGCAATTTCGCTATCTGTGATCTTGCCACTGTGTCCACGAATATGCGCCAATCGAGCCCCATGTTTGCGTGCAATATCATAAATTTCTTTCACTCTTTCAAAATCTACACTGCGAGACAAAGTAAAAGATTCAAACCTACCCTCAAGTGCTAAAAGAGCTGTCTCCGCCAAACAAGCGTACACAACGCTATCATGTAAACCGATATCACAATCAATGTGAATTTTGCCTGGCAATTCAACCTCTCCACTTTCAATCACCAAAACATCGGGCCTTGAAATAGCCTCTTCCTTAGAAATAGCAATTGGCCTAGACACATCACAGACAACACAACCTGGCTTTATTAAAGCCATATCCAAAAGTTTCACACCAATCGAGCTCGTAGAGACAACGATTAAATCACAATCATGAACATATTTATTAGCGCTTACGGCCACTTCAACATTTTCGCATTTTGAAGTTTTTTCTATTTCATTTTTTAGCTCAAGTAATTTATCAGGCCTTGGAGCCACTAAAACCAAATCCGTAAACACTCCAGCTAGAAGTTTTGCCGAAACGGCGCCTATGCTGCCAGTGGCGCCAATCACCATTGCTCGCCCTTTTATACGCTTGCCTTTTTTATATGGCGAAATAAAACCCATTTTTTCGCAAGCCACTCTTGCGGCCCACAAAGTGGCAGAGGCCGACAAAGAATTTCCGGTGGTCACCGGAATGGGACTTAGTTCATTAACAGTGACACCTGCATCACCAACTATTTTAGTATAGGCACCAAGTCCTATAATTTTGCTTCCTTTGTCGGCAGCCATTTTAGCAGCCGAAACTAATTTTTTATAAACACCTTCAGGCCTGGCCTGCTTCATAATTTTTGGCGTTGAAAATAATGTATAAATTTCGCCAGTGCATTCCTGCCCGTCAAAGTCACTTTTAATACCTCGAATATTTCCATATTTCATGACCGGCATATAATCTAAGCCTTTTTCTAAAGCCTTAGAAAAACGGCTGGCAACAGGACGTAACATTTTAAGTTTAGGATGACAAAAAATATGATCTACACTCAAAGGATGAATCACAAAAGAAAAGCGTCTTCTCCTATGGAGTTTAGACATACTTTTAATTTTATCTTCAAAATGACAACCTTCCTTCATAAGACTTTGTAAAACATCGTCTTTATCTAATCCTGCTTGATCGGATTTTTGAGTTGTCAAAAGCAGTAAGGCCTCTAACATAGGAAAGGAAAGCCTTGGCTCTTGCTTGACACACTCGATCTCCGGCTGAAAACTATAAATTTTTCTAACCCCAACCTCTTCATATAGATATTTTTCATAAGCCGGCCACACATAGGGCAGACAAAGAATTTTGTCTCTTAAATGTTTGGTGTCTAGACGTTGCAACAACGTAGGAGAAGATACAAAAACCTCACTATCAAAAAACTTCGACATGATCGTCTTAGAAACTTTCTTATAATCACCAATCTTTGAATGATCTAGCTTGGCATAAGCCATGAGAGGTCCAATTCTCTTAGAGTACTTTGTTAGAGCATCCAAACCATGCAAAAGCTTAGGGAAGCGCATATGTAAATAAGGGTCTGCAAAAATCAGTTTATTTGTGTATTCATTTAAAGCTTTTGCAATAGACTCGTGCAAAAGACCAGAATGGAAGGCAAATGATTCATTCGCAATCAACTTTTGATTGTTTTTACAAAACTCTCTAATCAGCCAAGGAATATATATATTCGCAAACTTAAAACCTTCAACCACAGGACTCTTTTTAGCTATTATTCTCAATTTTTTTGAGTCTAAATGTTCGATCAGCTTAGATCCCACCCGCATATCTGGCAGCAATCCCGTCAAAGCAATTGCATCTACCTTGCCATCAAAATTTAAAATTATTTGCTTAAAAATATCGCGGTCAAAATCAGCTCCAAAATGAGAGATCCGAAAATTTTCACCAGCGTAGTTAACAACACTTTCAAAGTTGTGACCACTACTAGCATAGGTCAGACTAAGTATATGTCTCATTTATTTAAGTCATCTCTTTCTAATAATTTGGGGACATACGAAAAAAATGCTTTTGCAAAATCGTTAAAGTGCGAAAATTTAAAATCAGGCAATTCTCTTTTTAGGGAGCTTTGGTCAAAACTAACTAAAGAATGCATATAGAATGCCAAACTAGGTGGCAGTTTTAAGAGTCGGGCCGTAAAACGGTCGAGTGAAGAAATAGAATGAGCAAGGGGCTTTAAAGGGAGCTTAAAATAGGAAAGCGATTTACGAATAAATTGATCCACACTAATTGCTTTTGAATGCCCGGTAATATGAAAGGTGTGGATGCTAGTCTTTTTATCAAAGCTATCTTCTTTGTTTAACAAGGCAACAAAACAAGCTGCTGCCTCATCGACAGGAACCAAAAACAATTTTGTTCGAGGATTAAATGAAATCGGCAAAAGCTTTAATTGCTTTAAAAAAGGTATTCTTAAGCAAAGTCGTTTTAAACCCAATAAAAAATAATAAGGACCATCAATTTTGCTAATAGTGCCTTCTTTAGTGTCACCGACAAGCACACCAAAACGATATATACATTTCTTAACAGCCGTTTGCCAATCCCGAACCAAGGCTTCAGCTCTAAATTTCGTGGCGGCATAAGCATCTTCGAATTTTTGACCTTTATCAAAGTCACTCTCATAAAAAATACCTTCAAAGTCACCAGCCACAGCAATCGTGCTCGCCAAGTGAAAGGATTTTAAATTTGTTAAACGATCACAAAAATACATTAAATTTTGGGTGCCAACCACATTAGAAACATAGCTTTCTGAATCTGGAGCTTTAAGATCGTATTGGGCAGCCAAATGTAATACCTTTGTTATTTCTAAATACTCTTTTTTAAAAAACTCTTCATCAACAACTACCTCACTTAGAGATAAATCTCCTTCTAGAATTTTGATTCTCTTGTGCTTAAAAAGTTTTAGGGCCCGCTCGCGACTTTGAGGCCTAACAAGCAAAATAAGGTCAAGTTCAGTCTTTTCAAGTAAGCGGTCTACAGTCTGTCTGCCTAAAAAACCCGTAGCTCCTGTTATGAGTAAACTCATGCCTGAGCTTCCTTAGCTTCGATATTATTGTATAAATGATAAACTTTTAAGGATCTAGGTGCAACAGACACATTCCATCTTCTAGCCGGTCGCCATAATTCACCATCACCAAAAAACTTAATTGGCTTCTCTTCACTTGGCTCTAGTTCTATTGACAACTGCGAAGTTTCGAATGATTCAATCTGAGGATCATCAACTGGGTCCATTCCATTTTTTATTCTGTAAATTGATTGTAGAAAATCATATTTAGAAAGATGTTTAAAAATGGTGACATTAAAAATACCGTCTTGGTTATTAGTATGAGGTGCCACATTAAAACTACCCGCAAGTTGACGTTGATTGTTTATCAACAACAAAGGAGTCTCAACACTCCTGCTTTTGTTTTCCCACTGCAAATTGAGCTGATAAGTTTTTAAAGGATATACCACTGCTCTTGTTGCCAAAATTGAAGAATAGACTTTTTGATTCATGACAGACATTAATTTTTTAAAAGCCGGAACTTGCGATCTTAACTGGTTTACACGACTGGCTACTTCCGAAGCCAAACCAATCCCACCATTTGTGAGCATATACTGTTCGTTTATCTTTATTAAATCAATTGTTGAAAGTCGGTCATTTCTTACACATTGCATGACGTCTCTAAAGCTTTCTTTCATTCCAAGCTCATTGGCCAGGTCATTAGCTGTCCCCGCAGGTACAACCAAAAAGGCAGTCTTAGAACCAACCAACTGTTGTGCAATTAAATTACAAGTTCCATCGCCACCGACAGAGATAATCACGTCAACATGATCCTCAACGGCTTGTTTCAGCTTGCTTTGAAAATCCTCTAAGGACCTTGGTGATTCAAACTGAATATCACTTCTAAATAAGTACTCTCGAATTGATTGCTGCCAACGCTGTCCATCTCCATGAGAGGCTTTAGCATTCAAAAAAACCCGAACGCTTTGCATGTCCACGGTCTAACAGTAGAACAGAAGGCTGTCGAGAAATTTAAGCTTAAAGTCCTTAAAAACATATAAAAATAATAAATAATATTAGTGATTTAGCTCACGAACAGATCTCCTTCCTTAGGCGCTTGTCAGCATGCTATAACGAGGCCATGAACTGCTTCGAACTAGTAGCCAGACGCATGAAAGAGCATCCCAATAAAATGGCCCTATGCTTTCCCAATCATAAAGATTTAAGCTTTGGAGAACTACAAAATATGGCCGCTTCGGCAGCTAAGGAATTTCATTCTTGTGGCCTCAAGGCCGGAGACAGTGTTCTGCTCCTTGAAAATTTAAGTCCCAGATTATATTCCACTTTAATTGCTTTAATCTCCCAAGGAATCGCCGTTGTGCTAGTTGAGCCCTGGATGAAAATTGACCGTATAAACTCTGTTATTGAAAGAATTAAACCCAAAGCTTTTGTCAGCGGAACGATTGGAAAACTTTGGGGCCTTAGACTTAAATCCGTAAGAAATATTCCCAAATGGATCACTATTGGTAATTTATACAAAAGTTCTTCAAGTCAAAAACTAGAGTCTGTCTCTGTGGATCCAGATTCTCCAGGAATTATTACTTTTACCTCTGGTACTACTGGAAATCCCAAAGGCATGGTTAGGAGACACCAGTATTTAGTCGACCAACATAATATATTGTCTAAAGCCCAAGACAATAGTGAGCTGCAAGGTTCTGATTTGTGCATCTTTGCAAACTTTGCACTTTCTAACTTATCTTCAGGTAGAACATCTATAATTTTTCCACCCAAGTGGAAACAAAAATATTTTGATTACCTAAACGAGCTAGATAAGTCTTTAAAGCCAGAAAGCGCAACTGTTGGAACGGCTTTTTTAAGACAAATAACAAAAAACTTAGACAACGATAAATTAAAGTCTATACATGTAGGCGGGGCACTTACAGATTGCGCAATTTTTGAAGAAGCTTTTAAAAAATGGCCCGATAGTCACTTTAGTCATATCTATGGAAGCACCGAGGCCGAACCAGTGGCTCTTTCTGATGCTCATGAAGCCGTAAAACTAAGTCGCGAAAAAAATTATTTTCAAACCTTATTTTTAGGCAAGCCAGTTGAAGCCATAAGTGCCGACATTGGTGAAAATCAATTATGGATAAGCGGAGTCCATGTTTGTCCAGAATATCTATACAACGATATCGAAAACAAAAAAAATAAGCGCAAAGATGAAAATGGCAAGATTTGGCATCGCATGGGTGACCGAATAACTACAGATAAAGATGGTTGGTGGTACACCGGTCGCGACTCCCAAAGCCAGGAAGATTTTGAAATCGAGCAAAAAGTGTACAGCCTTATTCAATCAAGCGCCGCCTTTTTAGACAGCAATAAAAATGGTGATAAAATTCTATATTGCCAACAAGCAAATAGGCGTAGACCGCTCATAAAAGAAAAGTTCCCTGATCTCGAGGTACGCGACTGCACTATTGTTCGCGACAAAAGGCACCGCGCTCGTATTGATCGCTTAAGAAGTAGAGGTAAATAGAATGAAAAATTGGTTACAATTTATTAAAGAACGCTTTCCGATAGTTGGGTATTTATTAATGGTCTTTGGGCTGAGTCTCTCGGGATGGGCCCTCAGTGGCACAGTTTTTAGTCCGCAGGTATTAACAATCAACTCCATTGGTCTTTTGCTTTTCTTTTTTGTCTTAAGAATTATGGATGAGTATAAAGATTATTCTAAAGATATAGTTGCCCACCCGCAAAGGCCCTTGCCAAGAGGCCTGCTAAAAGCTGAGCAAGTAAAAAAAGCCATTAACTCTCTTTCGCTGTTAATGCTTGTTTTTGCTATTGCAAACTATTTTCTTATAGATCAAATAACTGGCCTAAATTATGCCTTACTAACTGTCTACCTTTGGCTTATGTATAAAGAGTTTTATATTGGCGAAAAGTTAAACCGCTTTCCTCTGCTTTATGCCTTATCTCATCAATTAATTTTAATTCCCTTATGTAGTTACTGTTTAGTAAGTTACGCTTCAGAACTCTACAACAGCCAAACAAACTATGCCTTTGGCTTTATGATTATGGGAGCCTTTTTTACCTATGAGATCTGCCGAAAGCTTAAACCAGACGCCCATAAAGTTCTGCAAACTTATCGCACAGTCTACGGTTTAAAAGGCTGCTTAATACTTACACTATTAACAGCCAGTCTAGCCATATTTTTTGCTAAGTTCTTTTCATTACAGATCCTATCAATAAGCGCTCTTGCCCTCACTTGGCTTTCACTCTTTGTATTAAACTTAGGTAAGGGCTCATACAAAATTGTAGAAGGACTCGCAACCCTCTCACTCTTAATCCACATGTGGATGCTTTTTGTAAGAAATTATTTATTATAATAGTTAGGCAGCATCAGGGTATGCCTAGCGATACTAGTTTCTAGCGATATTTTACAAAAGTTAAGAATCCTATTACAATTTCATTATCCGAGGAAAAATGAAAAAAATATATTTTATTACACTATTTTTAGGTATTTCGTTTAATAGTTTCGCTAACAGTATTCTTGTTAACTTAGCGGAACATGAAAGTCACGACACTATTTTTCACCATTTAGATAATTTCGAATGGGAGCCTAATGCTTGCAAAGATTATACATTTAATGCAAACGACAATGAATCAAAATTTATATTTGATGAAAGTTCTCGACTGATCGATGGACAGGTTGAAGGCATCTCAGTATCTATTGGTGACTTAATTCACACGCCTTTTAACTATGCCAAACTATCAAAATATTTTAATATTAAAAATGGTGAAATAGTTAAGCATGCAAATATTGCTTGTGCTTTTCGCCTTTGCCATCGCTCAGGACTTAATGGATCTTGGAATGAATACTGGCTTGAAGAAAATTATTATAAATGCGATTTGTTAGTATTTAAAAATTAATAGATGCTACACACGGTTCAGTTATCATTTGTTTTTCTTTTTTTGTTATGTTGTTCTTCAAATAACGATACTCACAAGACTAAGCTCATGCCAGCTAGCATATTCGCTAATTTAGGTGACTCAGTGTCGACTCATCATTACTTCCCGATCAAAGATTTCTTATCTAAAGATCAAGCAAGCCTAGAGCGAAGAATTAAACTAGAGCAGAATTATATAAAATCGCAGAGAAAAAACTTAAAAGCAGAAATTAACCGCTTTACTTCATCTGAGTTTTCTCATCTTATAGCTGCAATCAGCAAAGCCAATTCTTTGAACTCAGCGGCAGTCTATGACAAATATGGTTTGGCGGTCGGCTACTTTGACAAAAAGAATAAACTTCCACTTTTCTTTAAACTAGATAAAGTGGAAAAAATTCTTTCGGCTAAAAAAAATATGGAATTTGCAGACTACAGTAGTGAATCTTACTCTGTAACGAGAACTATCAAAGCTTCTAAGTTAGAAAAAGATGAGATATTAGGATTTAGTGTTTTGACCTTTAGTAAAAAATTATTTTACACACCTACAACCGGTAGGCCGTAGTTAAATATTAAGCTAAAGATTTCTCATACAAACAGTATTCATGGCGCTCAACTAGCTTGGCTTTTTTGGCATAGCTCTCAGTTTGGATTCCATCTCTTATAAGGGCTGGAATATATGTATCACAATCTACTTTTAACGCTGCTTGGCCTGCCAAATAAACAAGCGCATTACAAAGACCGCGTCCTCTATGTTCTGTTTTTACTGCTGTGCTCTTTAAAACCAATTGCTTGCTTATTGGGTCTAAAAAGGCAAAGAGAAAGGCAACTTCTTGTCCTTCCGGCGACAGTGCAAAAAATGAATACTCCAATGAAAACTTGCTCATTACAGGCACGTACAAGGCTTTAAAACTTTCGAGATCAATGGGCTCAAACAAAAAATTTTTCTTAAAAGAGGCTATGGTCATTTCGTAAATTTTAGGCACTTCATTTTGAATAAATTCATTCTGATCTTTAGAAAAACTTTTAAAACTATAGCCATTCGTTAAGGCTTTATCGTGTGAAATTTTCATTTTAGAGCACAGAAGGTCTAAACCTTCCACCACAGAAGAATGATAGCTATCAGCTTTTGTAAAAGAAAAGTCTTCAAAGTATTGGCTGTATTCTGGCGGATTAATCGGCTCCCAAAGATACATATGCTTTTGCTCACTTTTAACTTTTTGAAAGCGATAAGAAAACCAGGTGTTAAAATTCAAAGGACCGTAGATCTTCGTAATAGATTGCTCTAGCAGCCAGTTTTGTGCAGTTTGCAAAAGCAACTGTGCATACTCTTTAGCTTGCCCATCTCTCACGTCAACCTCAAAGAAACCTAGACTTCCAGAAGCAGGATAAGAAGTCATCGTCGAAGCTCCCACCCTGCCAACAGCTCGGCCATTTTTATCATACAGCAACCAAAATTCTTTTTTAAAGGGGGTCGGCATTTTTAAAAATCTAAGCCATATTGAGGCATCATAATTAGCTAGGTTATATGGTTTTTGTCTAAGCTCAGCTTGTAAGTTCGAAAACTCTTTTTCAAATTCTTCTTTGTTAACACTTTCAGAATAAGCAGTAATTTTCATTTACAAAATCCTAATTTCACCTTTAGCCGCGTCGATTCGAACCTTTTGTCCGGTTTTAAGTTTTTTCATCAAGCCACCTCGAACACCAACTATAGTTGGTAGTCCAAGCTCTCTAGCAACTACTGCAGAGTGAGACAAAAGACTTCCGCGCTCAATGAGCAGCGCTGAACAGGATGGATAAATAGGCACCCAACCTGGATCGGTACGAGCTGTTACTAAAATCTCGCCATTTATACCTTCTACATCATCAATAGATTTTGCGACCCTTACTTCACCCTCAATAACTCCAGGACAGCATGGGGTTCCTATAAGCACATTGGGGTCATCAGACAGCAAAGCTTCGTCAGCCATCAAGTCCCAGTCCATCAAAACTTCATTGTGCGGAAGGGCGGCGCCCACAGCTCCATAACTAATCATGCGGTCAGGCGGCGGCAAAGTATCTCGGTAAAGCTGGTATTCCTTTTTTCGAGCTTGAGCAACCGAGTTTAAATCTACAGATAAAGCTCTACCTTCAATAAAACTAAAAATTTCGTCGACACTTAAATAAAAGACATCCTGGGCCTCGCTTAAAAGTCCCAATTTTTCTAAGTTGAATCCGACACCTCTAAACAAATGGCGTGAAACACCAAAAATTTTTGTGCGCGCAAAGCGTAGGTTTTCTCTATTTTTAACAGCTCTTCTAGCTTGTTTAAGAACCCAAAAATAAATCCACCTTTTCGGTCCACTCAACTGTTCTTCAACAACTTTTATAGCTTTATTGCGCACAGCCTGTTCACGTTTTTCCATTTCTTCAATGGAGTAACTTTTCGTTCGTATATAGCTCGCTACAGAAGTGATCACAAAACTTGGATCATCGTGCAAATCTGGCTCTTCAAGTTTTAGCTCGTTAATGCATCGAAAACCATATAAGTCTAAAAACGTATCGATCTTAGCAAGCACCTCAGTACAAGATGCTTCTTTTAATTTGCCTAGCACATCTTTAACTTCATTGTTAAGAAAAATTTCTTTAGAAAGAGAGTCCTGCTTGTCAACATACTCTGCAATCTTCATTAGTGTTTTTGTGGGCATAGTGCTTTCTACGTCGCCTTGGCCACACAAGAGATCGTTTTGCAAAGAAGAGACATCTTGATCACTTTTGATCCACTTCTTGGTTAGTTTTTTAAGCAGGCCAAAAAACAGCATACATAAATAGTCATTAATAATCGGAGCCTTCCATCTTTTTAGAATATTTTCGGAGATATATTCATAATCAGAAGCAATCTCTGTCAAACTTAACTTTGTATAATCAATTTTACGTTTTTCATTATAAACACGTAAAAAATGCTTATTAAAATCGGCAATAATTGAATCCATTCTAATAAAACGCCATAAAGTCTTGAAAGCCGTCTTGGATTTTTCAAAAAAGCTGTAATCCTGTGGCTCTAAGTCTAAGATGTTGCGAAATTCAGGTTTGATTTTTTGTTGAACACCCATCATAGTTTCCATAAACTCTTTGTTACCAGAGGCCCCCGGAAGCAAAACGACTAGCTTGTACCAGTTCACAAGATTATAGTAAATACGTCCTCTCAATATGCCCAACATATTTCTATACACACGTTCATTTTTTTGGATAATTTCTTTGGGCACACCCATCATTTGACAAAACTGGATGTAAACCTGCTCATAAGCATAACTAGCAAAACTAAAGGTAAGCGGACTGGTTACCCCACTGTAACTTTCAATAATATTGGAATTATCCCAAAGAATGGCTCCTTTGCCTCGAACGCTTTCATCAAAAAAACTATCGGGCGGCAAATTTGTAATGGGCCGAGCTTGTACAAAATAGATTTTTCCATCTTCTATAGCCCACTCACAATCCTGGGCTTCGCCAAAACTTTTTTCGAGCTCGGCAGTTATCTGAGCGACTTTCTTTATCTCATTCTCGGTTAATGAGCTTTGTTTAACTTTATCATTTGCAACATTTACTTTTGTTAAACCAGATTCAGGATTTCTAATAAATTCATGTTCTTTTTCTACAACATCGCGGTGGCTGACTTCTTCTTTGTCTCGATCATATTCATACGTATCGGCATCTAACTCCCCACTTACAAGACCTTCTCCTATTCCCCAAACAGAACTCAGCAAAACTTTGTTGCGATCTGTAACTCGTATTGGGTGTCTCGAAAAAGAAACACCAGATTTTTCGGAGTGAACCATTTTCTGAATCACAACTCCTACACCTATCTCATTTAAGCTTAAAGAACGCTCAACTCTATAACTTAAGGCTCTTTCAGAAAAAGCAGAGGCCCAACATTTTTTAAGAGACAATTCGATCTGCTCAAATCCTTTTTGATAAAGATAAGAAGAGAATTGTCCCGCAAATGAGTGATCACTAGAATCTTCGTCTAGGCCGCTAGAGCGAACAGCCACATATTCCTCAAGAAGATTTTCCTTTTCTAGAGCTTGCCTCAACTCACTACTAATACTCTCTGGCAACTCAGATTTTATAAATAATTTTTCTATCTTTGCCGAGAATTCTTTTAAATCTGCTTCTTTCGTTAGCTTAAGCTCTTGTTGTAAATTATTGTGCTTAATAAAAGAATCATAACTATCAGCCGACACACACAACCAATTGGGAACAGGCACTGCCGATTGCGACAGTCGACGCATATTATAGGCCTTACCGCCCCCCTTAGCTTTAAATAAATGTAAATCTGCGTCCTTGCTTAAAAGATTCATGCTTCACCTCTGTATCGTAAAATATCTATTTTATACATTTGCGTTTTTTCTTGATCGATCAAATCCTGAAATTCATTCGAAACATTTTCGAAGTCTTCATTGATTTGATATTCAGGAACTCTCAAATAGGAACGGATCACTACATGGGCCCCTTGATTTAAAGAAGGACGTAGGTCCATAACAAAAGATTTTTCTAGATCGCCACTAAAGTACGAAGGCACATCGCTTAAAGAAACATAGTCAAAACGCTCATTGCCCTCTTTAGCTAACTTTATTATATCTTGTTGTTTGTAATCGACTTCGTGATTCAAAAGCCACTTTTTAGTTCTCTCGAAAACTTCAGCATTGGCCTCAGCAGGATTTCCTTCTTCAAAGATTATTCGGCCTAAAAAGCTAACTTGCAAAAAGAAATTTTCACGAGCCAGTCCCGTCATAAACAAATGCTGATAAGCTTTGTTGTAGTAAGAAAAGTGACTGTCGGGAATGTTTTTATCAACAAAACTTCCCTTATATAATAATTTATTAAAAAACGTAGCATTGCCTACGATAAAAAGCACAAGCCTCCAGCGCCATTTAGGAAATTCATTCCTAAAGTAAGCTCTTTGCTCTTCCAAACTATTAAATTCAAAGAGCTTGCGACTGTGTACAGGCCCTAATATTTTTTGAGCAATTTTAGCAATTTTAGCAAAAGTTTTTTCCCACTTGCCGAGATATAGTAGGGATTGCCAAGAAATTTCTTCATAGAGCTTTGTAAAAAAATCAGAACATTCAGCAGACAAAGTTAAGCGTGCAAATAACTTTTTTCTTTTTTCACATTCTGCGCTCTCAGTGTAAGGACTAAAACCCCAAAATAGTTTGTATTCATCAAAATTCAACTCGCGCAGACATGCCTCCCGAAGACTCGCTAACAACAATTGCGGTCCGGCCAGGTCAGCACAAACCATAGTCTCAGTTGCTGGTGAGACCAAAGGCAAGCTCCGACCACCACTACCACATACAAGCAGCAATTTTTTTGGATCTAGCTTTTGACATAAATCAACCTCAAATTGATTGTCTTCATTGGCTAAGGTGTAGTTTAGTTTGTTAAAATACAAATCACTCATTTTGACGCAAACTATAAAGATCAAAAGCCTTCTCTACAAGTTAAATCTACTAACAAAATTGTCTCTTTCTGACCCCAGTTGACTATTGTGTGCCTAAGACCCCAATGCTATGCAATAGCTATGCTTTTTGAGCTAAGGGAGACTGATTTTTACTACAAACTAGGACAACAGCGGATTCCTGCTTTAAAAAATTTGACTCTTAATATCGATAAAGGAGAATTTGTTTGTCTTTGTGGCCCCTCGGGCTCAGGCAAAACGACCCTGCTAAATCTCCTTGGCTTAATCGAATCCCCTCAAAAAGCCAATCAACTCTATTTCGACTCTAAAGATGTGCACCATTTACACATGAATGAGCTCAACGAAATTCGAGCCTTTAAACTTGGCTTTGTTTTTCAACAATTCCTGCTAATGCCCGTATTAAGCGCCATGGAGAATGTAGCCTACTTTTTAAGAAAGCATAAGCTAAGTAAAGAACAAATCAACCAACGAGTAGAAGAAGCCTTAAGCGAAGTTGGACTCTGGGAGCTGCGACATAAAAAACCCCTTGAAATGAGCGGAGGGCAAAGACAAAGAGTTGCCATTGCACGTTCTTTTGCAAAAAAACCGCAAATAATAATTGCTGACGAACCAACGGCAAGTCTTGACCAGCAAACAGGCGAAGAAATTATGCAAGTTTTTGAAAAGCTAAACAGCAAGCACTCTGTGAGCATAATTTTATCGAGCCACGACCCTATGGTCTTAGAGCGATGTCCAAAAAAAATCAGACTTGTAGATGGAGCCTTAGCTTAAAGTGTTAATTTATTACGCATTCAGAAATCTTCTTCGCAACCCTCGTCGAACATTAATGGTTTTGTTTACCGTTGCAGCTGGAACAGCTTCTTTGTATTTTTTTAATGGCTTTAATACTGGCATAATGAATCAATACCGCGAAAACACAATCCATGCCCGTTACGGATATGCTCAAGTCTACAACAAGGGCTATTATGAAAATGTTTATGAAAAACCCTGGGAAGAGTGGATAGAAAAGCCTGAAACGACTCTTTCTCAACTCCAAAGCCTGCCACAAATCAAAGAAGTTTTCCCAAGGATCGATTTTTTTGCGTTGCTAACAAATGGTGATATTTCCATAAGCGGCAGAGGACAAGGAGTGGTTGGTTCTGATGAAGTAAAGTTTTTTACACATTTGAACATCGAGGAAGGCAAAGACCTAAGCACCGAAAGCGACGGCGTTGTACTTGGCAAGGGCTTGGCCAAGGCACTCAATGTAAAAGTCGGCGATCAAATCACCGCTTTAGCCAATACAGTTTATGGCAGCTTAAACGCATCTGACTTAAGCGTAGTGGGAATCTTTCATACGGGATCCAAAGGTTTTGATGACACATTTTTTCGCTTGCAACTTAAAGAAACTCAAGAACTGCTTGAAACCACTAAAGTAGAAACCATTGCACTTGGTTTTCATGGAGCCAATGATTTTGCAGCGGTTAAACAGTCATTGCTTAAAAAAGATTCATCCCTAGAGATCATTCCCTTTGAAGTTTTGGACAAAGTTTATTATCAGAACGCTGTTGATTGGTTAAATTCTCAATTTGGAGTTATTCAGTTTATTATTCTTTTTGTGGTGTTGTTAGGTATTTTTAACACTGTTTCGAGTGGTGTTTTTGAACGCAAACAAGAAATCGGAAACCTAAGAGCTAATGGAGAATCAAAAATGGATATTCTAAAGCTCTTTACACTAGAAGGCCTATTACTCGGCATGCTCGCCGCGGCCATTGGTATTATTGTAGCAACACTAATTAATATGACTATTCTATCAAAAGGCATTCTCATGCCTCCTAGCCCTGGTCTCACAAGGCAGTTTTATGTAAAAATTGAGCTACAAGTACTTATGGCGCTTAAAACCTTCTTAATGGGTAGTCTTTGTTGTGCCCTAGGAACAGTATTAGCCGCACGAAAGGTCAACAAAATGAGTATTGCTGATATGTTGCGCTCAAGCTAAGTTACAATGCCTATGATTAAAAAACTCATATGTTGCTTAGGGTTGCTCTCTTTAAATGTGCTGAGCGCTCCAACGGCTGACGAAATTTTAAAAAAAACAGACCAGATTCGTAACCCACAACAAGCCTTTGTGATGGAAGTCGAAATAATAACTCAAGGAGACAGTAAAAGTCGTTTTAAAGTTTTTACCAAAGATAAAGATAAAACCCTAATTCAAACACTAAGCCCCAAACGCAACTTAGGCCGCAATCTTCTTATGCTTGACACCGATATGTGGGCCTATATTCCAAGAATTAAACGTGCTGTGCGCGTCGCCCTCAACCAAAAGCTTTCGGGAGAAGCTGCCAATGGTGATATTTCAAGAATGCGCTGGCATGGAGACTATGCCTCAAATATTCTAAACGAAACTACTAACTCGTGGACCTTAGACTTAAAAGCTCTACGCAAAGGTCTTACCTATCAGAGAATCCTATTGAATGTTGCCAAAAAGACCTTTCGTCCGCTTAAGGCTGATTACCAAACAGCCAAAGGCAAGCTGTTAAAGACTTGTCAGTTTCAAGACTACAAATCGATTGCCGGCGCGGTACGCCCAACTAAATTAGTCATTCAAGATGCACAAAGAAAAGATAAAGTCTCAACAATCATTATACACTCCATAAAAGTTAAAAATTTAAGGGACTCATTCTTTAAAAAAAGCAGCTTAGCCCTATAAAAGATGTTCATTCTAATTGTCTTTTTACTAGTAACAAATATCGCTCATAGTTTTGATTATGAATTCAAGCAACAGTATCAAGTGGGATCAGATTACACCTACAATCTAAGAAAAAAACGATTGCATAACTCACTAATTTGGTCGCAAGCCAATTGGCAATTATCAAAAAACAAGCATAGATTAAAGTTAGAACTTTTATACTGGCACAACCTTAGCCAACAAAAATTACTACGTAAAAACGAGCTACGTTTTATTGAAGGCTACTATCAGTACAGCCATGACAACTGGCAACTACGTGCAGGTATGCTACAAAAAAGCTGGGGAGAAACATTCGGAGTGCACACTCCAGATGTGGTTAATGCTAAGGACTACCAAAATTTATTCTTCTCTAAAGATGAATGGTCTAAGCTTGCAAATTTTGGTCTTGAATTTTCGCACAACCTGAACAAATGGTCTTGGGAGCTGCTCTTTTTTCCTAAAGCTCGGCAAAACATATTTCCACTTCAGTTTCGTTCCTTAAAGCTAGAGAACAAACAAAATCATAAATTTTTTAAAGACTTCGAAGCAGGAGCCAAAATTTCTTACCTTGCGGACTATGGAGCTGAAATATCCCTACATTACTTTTACCACTACAGTCGCCTGCCTTTAATGCAGTTTAATAACAATCCGGCAAATCCCCTCTGGCAAATCCATAATGAACGAATGCACACAATTGCCCTTTCTTACAATCAAGCTTGGCAAGAATGGGTCTTGCGTTCTGATCTAGTTTTTAACAAAGATATTTTTAATTTTAATAACCCCATTCCCGAAAAATCAAATTTACTCAGTTGGGTGATAGGTGTCGATCGCAGCTTTAACGATGGAAGAGGAGATTTTGCGCTGCAATTACACAACACACAAGCTTTTGATACGGCAGCAGACAACAGCAATAACCATTGGCTGTCGGGCCGCATTCAATACAGTTTTTTAGACCAAAGACTCCTAGCCGAATTCACTCCCATCTGGGGCTTTGGCGACAAAGATATATGGATCAAATGGTGGCTTATCAGTCGAATCAGCTATGCCTTCGACTTAGGGCTCGAACTAAATCTCACATGGAACTTACTCGATGGCCGGCAATGGCCTTCTCTAAACCTGGAAGACAATTATCATCAGTTAAACTTTGCTGTTAAGTATATATTTTAAGGCTTTAAGAGTTGGGGCTAAAATAGTCGGACTAAGTCTGGTTGTATTTTATATATTACACACATGAGTACTCCTCTAGTCATTGATTATATTTTTAGCCTTATTGATTATCAATCTTGATTAGCTAGCGCAGGTGCTCCGCACAAAACAATTTTAAAGACCGCTTATACGACACTTTACTAGTGTCTAGTTAGCAGCATCAAGACTTCGGCGCGATTGCATGTTGGCTTCGCAGCCAGGTGCTGAATCGTAACTATCAACTCCATCATCGGTGGCAGCTTGTAAATAATCATCTAACTCTTCTTTAGTATAGACGTTACCCGCCGAAGTAAAAGCAGCAGGTTCACCTGCTGAAACAGGACCTAAGGAAGCAAAGTAATCTCTTAGGTTCTTTAACGAAAAGGCCGTCTCATAAACAGCAATCAACCCACTTAAAAAATGATTAAAGTCAAATGAACTCGTAGCTGAGGACCTATCAAGCATAGCTTTGTAATTTTCTAGCCCCCCCCTAAAATCCCTAAAACCATCCATTAAGTCCCATTCACCAACAAGAACTTGAGCAGCTGCATCAGACCAATTGTACTCACTATTCTGAGATCTTCCAGAAGTACTCAGTCCTTCTTGATATGTCAGAAAATCTATATCTTTTTGTATGCGAACAGAAAGTGCTTGGGGGTAAATTAAATCAATTTCGCTAAAACCTAACATTTGTGCCTTTATAAAAGTAAGATCATCCAAATCATCTGGCTTATTCTCTTTCTCTTCAGCCAATGCCTGCAAAAAAGCTTGCGTGATTTCTTCTGGACTTATAATTCTTTGAAAAAATATTCGACTGAGAGAGCCGCTAATTGATTCGTCAGAGAATTTCTTAAAATCTAGACCCATTTCACTCGAAGCAAGTTTTAAAAAGCGCAAACTCGAGCTATCGTTCGTCAATATAAGATTACGATTAACAATCGTTTTTGCCAGCCGCCGGACACTTAATAATAACTTTCTTTTTTCACTGCTAGAAATACGATGTTTAGTTGAACAAAATTCTCCAACTTGATCACAAAGCTCAGCCATATTTAACCCCGTGGAGGAAGGAGGGTCAGCCAATAGTTGGGACGGCCGAAAAGTCAACATTAGGGTAATAAAACATAAAACAATGAGCCTAAGAGACATAGACATTTTGTATCAATACAGTAAAGACGAGTCTAGTATTTTAACAATAAGCCAGTCTTTAATATAGGTATCTAGCTGATATTTTTATACTTTCAAACTAGAGAAAAGATTTCTCTTAAGAAGTTTAGCTCAGCAAGCTACATAGTTTTCAGTTGCATTTGTTTTTACAATGCGGGTACTTCTTTTGATATTTGTTTAAATCAACACACAGGTAATTATCTAAACTCAATAATCAAACCAGTTTTTAAACTTACTCGATGGCCGGCAATGGCCTTCTCTAAACCTGGAAGACAATTATCATCAGTTAAACTTTGCTGTTAAGTATATATTTTAAGGCTTTTAAGTCATTACACTGCTCAAGAATTGCTTGCCAAAAGTTAAGACAATTGATACATCAATCTTTACTATGATGAGATTTCCTTCTTACCTAAAATTCACCTTAAATTCTGCGCTTATTCTAAGCCTTTTGGGATCTATACCCCGAATTGCCTATTCAACCAATGCTGAACCCTGTTCAGACCACCTAGAAGCCACCACCACTTTATTGCCCACAAGAGACAATCTTTCAGGTATACATTTATCTAGACTCGCTCAAGACATATCACAGCAACTGCAACTAAACGGTATTCAAAATCCAGACATAGGCATCGTGCTTAACTTTTTAAACCACACGAATCATCCAAAAGTCAGCGAAAACAGAATGAAGCTCTTTAAATGGATAAAAAGAGGAGTGACCGTAACTATAATTGGCTTGCCACAATTTGTAATTAACTTTTCAAATGGATTTGCCGCTCACATGACTGAACGATTGTTGCTTTTAACTGTATCTTCTATTTTGACAGCACTAATTCTGGGTTCAATTGACGCCACCGAAAAAGGTGGAACAGCGACTATTTCTCTAAGTGAATTATTAACTGAACTTAAAAACAAGGGTGTCGATACATCGGCGGCTGAAGAAGAAATCAATGAATGGTCACCGACTATCAATATGCAGTGGTATTAAATAAGTGCCTCTCTACAATTAGCTAGAATTAAAGCCCCATAGATTTACAGAGAGTAAATCTTTAAAGAATTTTCCCAAAACTGTTCTTTGAGTTTTTCTTTTGAGTGCTCACTTTTTAAGTCGGCCATACAATCAAAGACATGACTCACAAAGGCAGGTTCATTTTTTTTGCCGCGATTGGGCACTGGCGCGAGCCATGGGGAATCTGTTTCAATCAAAATTCGATCAATCGGCACATACTTGGCAACATCTCTTATATCTGAGGCATTTTTAAAACTTAAAATACCAGAAAAAGAAATCACAAAGCCCAGGTCTAACAAAACTTTCGCCACTGGCAGATCTTCAGTAAAACAATGTAAAATTCCAGGACAAGAACTGTCCTGTATCTTTAAGCTCTTGAGCCTATCTAATAAATCATCAGCTGCATTTCGGCAGTGAAGCACTAGTGGCTTTTGAGTTTTCTTTGCCAGCTCGATATGGCGGTCAAATATTTCAATCTGGACTTCTTTGTCAGAAAGATTGTAATGAAAATCTAGACCGGTTTCACCAATAGCAACCGCATCCTCAGAAGCAGTCAAAACATTTTGCCAAAGCTCATCATCAACCGTTTTAGCATCGTGTGGGTGTATTCCCGCACTATAAGCAATCTTCATTTCTGGATGCTTAAGACTTAAGTCTTTTGCTAAAGCTGGAGCTTTTTCTAAACTTTCTTTGTCGGCGCTAATCAAACAAAGACCCAAAACATCAGCCTCATAAGCTCTTTGAGTCAAGTCATCTGCTTTTGGTATTAATTCTTCACCAGCCAAGTGGCAATGAGTATCAAAAAAATGGGCCATCACTCTTTATCTTTTTTATTTTGACTGCGCTGGCGATTGTTTTTGTTGTTAGTTCTTTTAGCAGAAGGTTTTTTGTCCGACTTTGGCTGAGCAGCAAATTTTCGCTTAACCTCAGTGCCTTCAAAATTCTCGAGCTCGTTGTTTTCAAGCTTCACCGTAATCACATTTTTTAAAATATCTAACTTTACAACTCGGCCCTCTCCCTTGGGAGTGATCACAGCCTTACCGACCTTCGGCAATCCCTTGCCTAACTCAACATAATTTTCGTGTTCATAACCCAAACAACAAAGCAGGCGTCCGCATTGTCCCGTAATTCCTTCTGGATCTGGAGAGAGCCCCTGGTCTTTGGCCATACGAATACTCACTTGCGAAAAATCACTGAGCCAAGTGCTGCAACACAAACTCAAACCACACTTACCTATTCCGCCGGCTAGCTTAGCCCCATCTCGAATTCCTACCGAGCGCATATCAACCTTTAAATTAAATTTTTTGGCCAGTAAAATAGCCATACCCTTGGCATCAAAGTCTTTGTTTTCACTTTGATAATACAAAACCAAACGGCGTCCTTCATCTAACTTTTCACAGTCTACAAATTTTACTCCACGCTTTTCTTTTGATTTTAAACGATGATCAAAAGTATTTTTTACATCGATGCGCAGTTCATCTTTTACATGGGCGAGTTTTTTGTCTTGCTCCGAGGCAATTCTTAAAACTGGATTCAAACCCTTGTCGTCACTACGCTGCAAACGCAAACGAGGTGGAATCACCACCGTGCCAAGCACTGTGCCACCACGGTCGCTTTTAACCAAAACCTGATCATGTTTTTTGAGCTTTAAATTTTCAGGATTAATAAATTCATATATCTTACCTGGCCATCTAAACTTTACACGTAATATTTCTATACTTTGTACTTTCATTTTTTATATACCCCATCCGTTTTGCAAACGAAATTGATACCACTGTAAGGGACCGTTTGCATAAGAACGAAGAGCTTTTAGCATCTCTTCGAAATGATCCATCATACGAGCCATGCGCCTGTCTTGCTGCGAAGAATACTGCTCTTTATTTTCTTTATAACTTTTCCACAAATCTCGCTGCACAAGCTCAAGCCGATCAATAGCCTGTTCTCTGTTTTTCCAAAAAACATCTTGATCAGCGGGACAAGCAGGTGCCCTACCATCAAAAGCTCTAACAGCTGTTTGCATCCACTTACGTGTGTTTTGCCAAGCACTTAATTCTTCTGCAATCAGCGATGTGCCTTTAGCTTCATAATAGGGACTTTGAAAAATCTTAGGCGACAAGCGAAAAAACTGCACCCGGCTTTTAATAGTGGGAATCATTTGATCGCAAGACTGAGAACACAAAATAAAAATCGTATTCTTTGGAGGCTCTTCAAGAGACTTTAAAATCTTGTTGGCCGAAAGCGAAGCTCCCTGACAAAGTTTGTGAGCCTTATCTATTATAATTACTTTGTTCGCAGAAGAAGCTCTTTGCAGATAAGATTTGTTTAACAAAGTTTTTACTTCGGCCACGCTATAAGCCGCCCCTTCACTATCATGCAGCACATGAAAATCGGGGTGCGCACTTTTGCCAAAATCTACAAGACTCAAACAAGACTCACATTGTCCGCAAGCTCTAAGCTCCGGCAATGCCAAAGGACAAAGCAAAATCGACACAAATTGCCGAAACCAAACATGTTCCATAATTTCAGAATCGACTGGATATTGGAACATCAAGGCATGACCAAGATATCCCCTCTCATAAGCCTGAGTTAAGGCTCTAAATATATTGAATGGCGATGAACTCGCCGCTGCAGTCGCTGGCATTGTCTGTTTTATAGCCCATCAGCGCATACTAAGCCATATTACAATTATATAATAAATTCTGACACTTAAGGCCTGGCAAAGTCGATCTAGGCTCCAATCTAGCATTCTACAGCTTTAAAAGCGTCCAGCACGGAAGCCAATAGAAATTAACTTAAGATTTTATTCAAATCTGTTATTAAAACTTTTTGTATTTCTACAGCCCCTTTAGAGGCATCGATAACTTTATAATGTTTTGGATGGCTCTTGGCTAAAAACAAATAAGCGGCTTGTACCTTTTGATGAAAATCTAAACTTTCTTTTTCTAAACGATCGAGTTCTGAGTCCTCGCGCTTGGACACTCTTTTAAAACCTTCTTTTGGATCTAATTTAAAAATGTAGCAACGATCCGAATGTAATTCATTCGTTGCCCAAGCATTAATCATATCGATGGCCTTTAAACCAAGACCACGTCCAACACCTTGGTAAGCGCGGGAAGCATCCCAGTAGCGATCACATAAAATTATTTTACCTTGGGCAAGAGCTGGCCTAAGAACTTCTTCAACATGCTGAGCACGTGAAGCCGCCATTAATAGAGCTTCCGTACGAGCGTGCATGCTGGTAAATTTTTTATCTAGTAAGAGCTTTCGAATTTCTTCGCTGAGCGGACTGCCACCAGGCTCTCTTGTGAGCAAGACTTCACGCTTTAAGCTCTCTTCAATATACTTTTTGAGAGCTTTAACCTGGGTGCTTTTTCCGGCTCCTTCTCCGCCTTCAAAACTAAGAAAGAGCCCTTTTTTCACAAATAGAAACTCTACTTGGCCAGTTCAGCTTCAACCATAGCTTTTAATTTTGCAAAGCCAGGAGAACCTTCTTGTCTGATTCCATTAATAAAGAATGTTGGAGTGGCAGAAATACCAACTGCATCACTACGACCAACTGCTATATCGGCTTCAACTTTTTGCATCATCGCTGGATTTTGCTGACACTTAGCAAATTTATCCATATCAAGTCCTACTTTTTTCGCTAGCTCAGTATATTTAGCCGGCCCCAATGAGCTGTAATTTGCAAATAGAAGATCGTGCATAGGCCAAAATTTTTGTTGTTCGTGTGCACAAAGTGCGGCCACAGAAGCTGCTTTTGCATTTTTATGCATTGGAAGTGGAAAATCTCTGTAAACAATTTTAACCTTATCACCAAATTCTTTTGCAATTTGATTTACAACTAACGATGCAGCCTGACAAGCTGGACATTCAAAGTCACTAAATTCATGGATAACAACTTTGGCATTCTTGCCACCTTTAAAAGGCGAATCATCGAGAGGAACTACCGTTTTAGGTTGAACAAGCTTGTGAACTATTTTTGCTTTGGCCAAGGTGCCTTCAATCATTGCTTGCTGAACAGATCTCATTTTGTTATTACGTACGAGTTCTTTTAATTGAGCATCGTTCGGCTTTGATTTTTGACCGGTTCGCGGATCGCGATAATTTTTTACATACTGCGCGTTTGAGACCTTCCAGGCCTTTAACTCTTCATCGCTAACACTTAGGTTTTGTAACTTGGAAGAAAGCAGCTCTCGAATCCCGGGCAAACCAGCTTCTTTAGCTTCTTTTTCGAGCAACTTTGTTAAAACCATTTGCTCAGCGGTGTTTTTATAAGCATCAAAAAGCTGCTTATTCATTTGTTTTATTTGAGGTTTAATGTATTGGGCGACATCTTTTGCCGTAATTTTACCGCCAGCATGTTCAACAAGAACCGTGCTATCAGCTAAAGGTCGAACAAATTCACCAGGTTTAACCGCTGGCTTATTGCAAGCAACTGAGACGAGTAACATGGCAGTAAAGATCACATATAATTTCTTCATAATTTCTCCCTATTTCTCCACCATTTTAAGTTTTTTTTGCAATGAAAACGACTGCTTAAATAAAGAATTGTAACGAGCTGCGCAATGTAGAGCCCTAAGAAGCTGTTTTTAAATATTTCTCTAAAAAGCGGGTGTGAGTGTCTTTAAACTCCAGGACGCGGGTGTAACCAATAACATCTCCAACACGCGTTCCACTCTTTAAAGTCATCACAAAAAAGATCTCAATGGCCAGCGAAGCAATCGCAAAAGGAGCTAAAATCCAGAAGAACAACGAATCATTAAACAGAAGCGCCAACTGCAGTATCCAAAATGGAAAATTGCGTATCAATAAATGATAATAACTGTGGCCATTGTCGCGCATATCAACAAGCTGTAAGCCAAGCATCCATTTACCAGGAGATTGCCTACGACCCCACTCTTCAATCGAGGCCCAACCGAAGAGACAAAATGCCACCGCGAGCCAGAAAGAAAATAATGACAAGCCATAAGTCAAAAGGCTGATAATCGAAAAATCTATAAGCTTAGCACCTATTCGCGCCACACGTAAAAAGGAAAGGTTATCGAGCAACAAAGTGCCTCGATACTCTTCGAGCGATTGCTGATGAATCGCTTCTTCTAATTCAGATTCTTCTTGCTCCACACCTTATATACTATGTTGAGTGTTTAATCTTTTCCAGCCAAAAACCCTGCGAAATTCTGTCTATTGACTCTTCTCCGCCAAAATCGCTAGGATAGCAAAAATCATGGAGGCGATATTCGTCTTCTGGCAGCCAAGCCAGCAAATCAAACTCTTCAAAGCTTTGGCAATTATGTGAAAAAAGCATAAAAGCTCCTTCATTTAGCAAAGAAAAGCATTTTAACAACAAATCCGAAGCCTCATTAGTAAATTTAAAGCTTTTTTTAGGACCATGGGCAAAGGTCGGAGGATCACAAACAATCAAATCATAAAGTCGCTTCTTCTTTTGAGCTCTTTTTAGAAAGTCCCGTACATCATCTTTAAAGAAGGAATGCTTTGTTGGATCTAAACTATTTAAGGCAAAATTTTCTTTGCCTTTATTTAAATATGCCTGACTCATGTCGACGCTCGTACACCTAGCTCCCAAGCTAGCTGCCAGCACAGAAAAGGCACAGGTATAAGCAAAGAGGTTTAAGCAGCTTTGTGCTTTTATTTTTTGTAGTATAAAATCGCGGTTCATTCTCTGGTCCAGAAATAAGCCATAGTGAAAACCGCGATCAAAAAACACATTGTATTTTAGGCCATTTTCCAAAACACGTTGGGGCCGTGCCTCGTCTTCCACAAAAAGTTTTTTGTATTTTAAATATTGCCCTTTGTTTTTTCGATCCAATAAATATATGGCTTTTGCCTTTAATGAATTCTTAAAAAAAGAGTACAACTCTTCTAGTGTTTCAGCATGGATTTCTTCTTTGATTTCAACAACAAAAATTCCTGCAAGGTAGTCTATGTAGAGAGATTCCATTCCTGCAAGCTCACCATGACAAAGTCTAAAACTAGCTTCCTTGCCTAAAAGTGCAGAGTATTTTTCAAAATTTTCAGTTAATAGCTTGAATTTATCCATAAGTATTTGTTTTTATATCCCTCCCAAGAAATTTTACCTTGCCCGAAGTGATAAAAATGTTATAATCAGGCAAATTATGAATCGCAATTTAATTCTATTTAGCGCAGTAATGCTTTGCTTTAGCTCAATAAAAACTCAGGCCGAAGATTTATACAGCCTTTTAAGAAGCGCTAGCCCCGCCCTCACCCAAGAAGACAAAAGTGACATTGTATATGACATAAGTGATTATATATTTGAAAAGGAAAAAGCTAGACTGCAAGAATTCAAAGCCCTGTATACAAATACTGCCAACGAAGAAGAAAGAGAGCTATTAATTCGAGCTTTAAAAATATTTGTTTTCAAAGTCTATTGGCTACAAAGTCCCAATGCTTATTTGGGCTTTACCTTGAGAGACGCTGCAGGTGATCTACAAAAAATTGAGGAAATATTTGAAAACTCACCTCTAAAAGATGAGTTAAATCTTTTTACACGGGCCCCTATTACTGTTCGATCTATAGTTGGAGGGCTAAGTCTCGACGTAGGAGACAGTTTTCAAGTTCTCATTGACGAAGAAGTACAAAAAGTACAAGCCTCTAAAGTCGAACGTGGTGTGCAATATAGGTTTATTGCGACAAATATTAGAAGCATTACAGTCAAGGCAGTCGCCTATCCCGAAAATCTTGAAGAAATTATTGCAAGCTCAAATTTGTTTAAAAAATATTTTGAAAATACTTGGCTCGAACAATTAGCAAAATAAAATTAAGCAGACAAAATCAGGTTGTCGATTAGTCTAGTTTTCGACAAAAAACCCGCATACAAGATAGCCAGCTCTCCAAATATTTCATCATGAGTTTCTTGTAAATTTGGCAACTGTCTTATTTCTAAATACTGAGTTTTTATTTCAGTAGCATCTAAAATCTCTTTGGCCCTTTCTATTATTTTATCTCTATTTCTTTCGCCATCAAGATATAAGTTCTTAGCGGCCTCTAAAGCCGTAAAAATTTGGGCAGCAATTTTTTTCTCAGATAGATTTAAATACTTGTTTCGCGAACTCAAAGCCAGGCCACTATTTTCTCTAATTGTAGGATGACCTATTATTTCTAAATCTAAAGAAAAATCTTTGACCATTTTTTTAACAATTAGATATTGCTGCAGATCTTTTAAACCAAAATAAGCTTTGTGAGGCTTAATTAATTGAAAAAGCTTTAACAGGACCGTGCAGATTCCATCATAAAAACCCGGTCTGTATTTTCCGCAACAAACTTGAGATAACTCTGATTCTTCACTCACTTTAAAAGAGAATTGTTCATCATAAATATCACTTAAATTAGGAGCAAAAAGTAAATCTACTTTTTGCTCTTTTAAAAGTTCATGATCTCGCTCTAAAGTGCGAGGGTAAGTCCCAAGATCTTCATTAGCTCCAAATTGTTTTGGATTCACAAAGATGGACACACACAAAACATCATTTTCTAGTCTAGCCTTTTTTACTAAAGCCAAATGTCCTTCATGTAAGGCCCCCATTGTAGGCACAAAGCCAACTGACTGCTGAGAGCTCCTTGCAGGTGCAAGCCACATATTTAGCTCCGCAACGGATCGAATAAGCAGTGGTGCCTCTTTAACAATAATTGACATTTTCATGCTCACTTTTAAAAATCTGCTTTTCGGCCATAGCCAAAACACCTTTAAGGGTAAGCCAAGGATCAATAATAATTTTTTCTTTAAAGAGCGGTCCCACCGAAGTGCTCATTCCGCCGGTTAAAATTAACTGGGTCTCTTCACTCTTCCAATGACGCTCATTAGAAATTTCCTCAAACAACGATCTTACTTGCGCTCGAAAGCCCAAGAGCAACCCCTTTCGCAAAGCTTCTTCAGTATTTTTACCAATGCAAGATTCTTTTACAAAAGCCTCTATGTTGTCGAACAATTCAATTGAATATAATTTTGAAGCACGCTTTAAAAGTGACTCCAAAGAAGTCATCATACCTGGAACAATCAAACCACCTAAATAAATGGCGCGATCCCCTTCCCACTCAACCACATCAAAAGTACAGGCCGTTCCTAAGTCGACCACAACAGTGTTTTTGCGAGAGGGCAAAACCGCTTGGGCGTTTGTCAAGCGATCGGCTCCCACCTGCTCTGGACTCTTGACCATAATATTAAAGTCCCAGTCAGACTTGTGATTTAAAAACTCTACATAGGCTTTTTCAAAAACCTCAGCCCAAGCTTGGTTGAGAGCAGGCACCACGCTTGCTACAAAAACTTTTTTAACATCACTTAAGTTTAACTGAACTGAATTAAGTAAAGTGTAGAGCTGTATACGTAATTCATCAGCAGTAATATGGCTTTCACTTCGTAAGCGGAATTTTAAATTCAATTCCTGGCCATCACTTAAGGCAAAAACAGTGTGGCTATTTCCTATATCAACCAGTAACCACATTCTCTTTTACTTGCCTCTTTTTTTGAATACTATTTTTAAACTCGCTGGCCACTTCTTGCATTTTCGTTTTTAAATCAAAGACTGGCTTTGCAAAGGATGGTGACTTGCCTGGAGTAAAGCCCATTAAATCATTAATAACTAAAACTTCGGCATCACAAACATTTCCCGAACCAATGCCTATAGTGATAATTGATAAATCTTTAGTAATTTTAGCAGCGAGACCTTCTTCAACACATTCCAAAACCAAAGCAAAAGCTCCAGCTTCTTGTAATTTTTTGGCTTCTTTAAAAATTCTTTGGGCATTCGTTTCATCTTTACCGTGTTTGTAAAAGCCACCCATTTGGTGCACTGATTGAGGGGTCAAGCCAATATGAGCCATTACAGGGATACCCACTTCAGTTAAGGCTTGAATCAACTCACAAATAGAATCGGAAGCGCCTTCTAACTTTACAGCTTGAACTCCGGCCTCAGCCAAACAACGGCCTGCATTTTTGATCGCTTCTTTTTTGTCTGCTTGATAACTCATAAAAGGCAGATCAGCCACTACCAAAGCGCGCTTTGAGCCTCTAATCACAGCCGCGCTGTGAGCCAAAGTCATATCCATCGTAACGGGCAAAGTGCTATCAAATCCATAAAGTACATTTCCTACAGAATCGCCCACCAATAAAATATCAATTCCAGCCTTATCTAAGCAGCTAGCTGTAACCACGTCATAAGCTGTCAACATACTTATACATTGACCTTCTTTTTTCATCTTAGCCAAAGAGCGAAGGTTGTGGCGTTTTAAACTTTGTTGAAGCACACTCATAATTGTTGATCCACCGGATGCTCTTGGTAACGCTCAAACCATTGCGTGAGTTCGGGATAGCCTTTTTCTTTTTCTTGGTCTAAATCTTTTGCAAAACTGCCATCGGTAATATTTTGCCAGAGTTGTTCTAGATTGTTATTAAGTTCTTTTTCATTAATCAAAAATGTGGCTGCCTTAAGACCGCCATAGCGTGCTGCCAAGCTAGCTCCCTTAAGAGTTTGCTCTAAGCCTCGCTCATTAATAAGGTCCACAACGATTTGCAATTCGCGCACACATTCTTGTAAAGCCATTTCAGCAGGAATCCCTTTGCTCAATAAAAAGCGAAAACACTTATCTACTAAAAATGGCACGGGACCACAAAGCACAGCTTGCTCGCTCAATAAATCGGCATGGGTTTCTTGATCAAAAGTAGCATTCACTGTGCCTACACGACAAAGGCCCAAACCCTCAGCTACGGCCATTGCTTTTGACCAAGCCTTTTGACTTTTGTCTTCTTCCACAGCCAGCACTCCAAAAAGTCCACCACCCTTTTTAAAATTCTCTCTTAATTTTGCTCCCCAGCCCTTGGGGGCAACAAGTACAATATCGTCTTCTGCTAAGTACGAAAATTTCTTAAAAGTAATAGCAAAGGCGTGTGCAAAGTAAAAAGTATTTTTCTTTTTACGTTTTTGAGTGTTTAAATATTTTTCAGCAAAATCTTCTGTTTGTTCGTCGGGCAATAAAATAGCAATATTTTGATCTTCGCATAAATAGAGCTCCGTAGGCTCAACTGTTTTAAAGCCATCACGAGCCGCCTGCTGAATTCCCTTGCCGCCATCAGCAGAAGATCGTCCGCTGACCTTTACTTGCCAGCCCGAATCACGCAGGTTTTTTGCCCAAACACTCCCTTGGTTGCCATAACCAATGACCAACATTTCTTTTTTCATACGCTCTTCTTTTAACACATTTGCAACCCACAACGCCCCTTAGTCTTAGAATGCTATCTATCAAATTTTACAGTCTAGGTGCTTTAATTTAAGTTTCTATTAGTTGTTTAACAAAAATGACGCGCCTACCCTGCGAAAAGCACACAGACCGTTTATCAGGATTTAAGGCTCCAGCTGCTTCCGTCAGGTCCATCCATGACTTCAATGCCTCGTGCGCTTAACTGGTCGCGGATTTCGTCTGATTTAGCAAAATCTTTTTGATTTCGATAATCGAGTCTTTTTAAAAGCAGTTGATCAATTTCTGCTACTTCTTCGGCGCTAAAGCCTGAGCGCGTGCGTTTTTTTTCTTCGAGTTCAGATAAGGCATCTTGTGAGCTCCGTCCCCAAAGACCAAGCAGCTTTTTACAGCGCTGACACATTTGACAGAGCAAAACCCAAGCTTCGTGTTGATCTTCTCTATAGCAATAGCGAGCTAATTTAAAAACAAAACCTAGCGCTTTGGCAGAGTTAAAATCATCGAACAAGGCTTCCTCAAAATTTAAAGCGGTTTTTTGAATATCTTCGGGCAAAACAGAAAAATCCACTTCTTTTTGTTCCGACAAGTTTATTTTTGCCTTTGCCATATAAAGTCTTTTTAAAAGGTTTTCGGCTCTAGCAATATTTTCGAGATTAAAATCAATTGGAGTGCGATAATGATGCATTAAAATAAAAAGTCTCAAAACTTCGGCACCAAATTTTTCTACAAACTTGCGGGTTACAAAATCATTGCCTAAAGATTTTGACATTTTTTCTTGGCCCAAATTAAGCATATTATTGTGTAGCCAATAATTCGCTAAGCTTTGCTTTTGCAAAGATTCACTTTGAGCGATTTCATTTTCGTGATGTGGAAATATTAAATCAAGGCCTCCCATATGAATATCAACACCCTCGGGGTAGTAATGACGAATCATAGCCGAACATTCTATATGCCAACCGGGACGTCCTTGGCCCCAGGGACTTTTCCAACTAGGCTCCCCCTCTTTAGCTGCTTTCCAAAGAGCAAAGTCCAGTGGGTTTTCTTTCATTTCTCCGACCTCTACGCGCGCACCAGCCTGCATGTCATCGGTATCGCGATGAGATAATTTTCCGTATTCTTTAAAATGATCCACTCTAAAATACACATCTTGACCATAGGGAGTGTCCGCCGGATAGGCTGACTCGGCCCCGATAAGTTTTTCGGTCATATCAACAATTCCATCTATATGTTGAGTGGCCTGTGGACGATGGCTCACCTCTTTAACTCCAAGTGCCTGCATGTCTTTTAAATAGGCTTGGGTAAATTCTTGAGCGACCGCATCGGGACTGCGACCTTCCTCATTAGCTTTTTTTATAATTTTGTCATCTACGTCTGTAATATTGGCAATCGAAATGACTTTATAGCCCGCTTCTTCCAGAACACGGCTTACTAGGTCCAAGGTCAAAGCAGGGCGCGCATTACCAACATGGCAAAGCCCATAAACAGTGGGGCCACAACAATACAAACTCACTTCTCCATCAACGCGGGTCTTTAAAGGAGTTTTTTTGCCGCTTAAACTATCCTGCACAAAAATTTTTTTCATCTAAACTAAAAATAACACGATGAAAGTCGAATTTGTTAGATTCTAGGCTTTGAACAGCAGAGCGTCAGACAAAAAAACGCCCTAGGTGTTTTTCTCAAAGCGAGTCGGAACTCGCAAAGAGCCAAAAACACGAAGGGCGTATAAAACCTATGTTTGGTTATTAAGCAGGTATTCGCAATGTTTGACCCGGATAAATTTTATCGGGATGATCTAACATTGGTTTGTTGGCTTCAAAAATAGCAGAGTACTTCATTGGGTCGCCGTAAAATTCTTTAGAAATTTTAGACAATGAATCTCCACTTTTTACAGTGTAAAATTTAGAATCGGCACCACCGTTTGCCACAGTGATTTTATCTTCAACTTTAGCAATACCTTCTACGTTACCGACCGCCACAATAGTCTTTTCTTTGCTTTCAGTGCTCTGAGCCTCACCGCTAACAGCAGCCACGTCATCGTTAACATTTACACTAAAATTACTAACTCCTAAATCTAACTTGCTTACGAATTCCGTAATTTTGGTAGCTTTATCGTCATTGCTGGCATCACCAGAAAAAAAGCTCATCATTTTTTCGCCTGCAGTTTTTACAAAATCAAACATCATAATATATATTCCTCTTCTACAGATACAACGCTAAAGGAAGTTGAATAAATATTCAAGAGGGTCAAATTTTTTTTATTTTTTATCGAAAAATCACACTAAAAAGGAATTCAAAAGACTCTCAAGGCAAATCATTCGACTGGCTTTTGACATTTTACAAGCAAAGCGAGCTATAATTTAATCTATAAAGATGCAAACACCTAAAGCAAGAACCAGCCGCCGAACCCTTAGAAAAATATGGTCGCGTTTTTTTGGCAACTCTCTTAAAGAAGCCTCCAGAAGCGGCAAAATCGTTCAAACACTCTGGGATGCTTCTCAAATCCAAAAAGAAGAACAAGCCTTGCTCATTCAAGCCGGTCGCAGAGCTATGGAACTTCTCGACGAAAACAAGTTAAACGACCACAAACTGCTTGGCCATCAATCAAAAATAAAGCAAATTCACCGCATTCTTGAGAGACAGGACAAACTGTTAAAAAGTTATCAACAACGGAGCGACGTCCGCGCCGTCTTACAAAGCGACAATCAAGAAAACAAAGACAATCTAGCGCCCGTCTAAGTTTGCTGGAGATTTTTGAGCTCTGCTTGAGCGCTCTGCTCTAAGTTTTTCCATAATACGGGGATATTCCTCGAGAACTTCCTCCAACTGTACATTAATCAAATGGTCCAGTAATTTAGCCTCAGCAGATAGAACGTACTTTTCGCTATCAACAAAGCCACCCTGGGGAGCCATGTAAAAACGTCTAACCTGTTCCTCTTTGCCGTAACCGTGTGTACCGTACCAGTGGCCGGTGTAGACCCACAAATAGTGAGTGAGTAAATCCTCTAAGGTAAAATGACTGCCTGCCGTCGGAAATTCCTTCTGCAAATATTCTGGGATGGATAGAATCTTAGAAGACAAATCAGGGATATAATTCGCTTCAGCCTGTTCTCCTATGGCTTTTAACAAGAGCTTTACCGCGATTGCATTCATTTGATTGCCGACAATAGCTTTAGAAAATTTTTCCTTAGAGGCTTCATCCTCTATTGATTCGATTCGACCTAACATCCCTTCAAAACTTTCTTGATATATATTTATTAAAGCTGGATTTTGTCCATCATCTAAAGCTTCTTTTAGCTCCCTAGCAAATCTTTTTTCTTTACTCATACTTAAATAGAATTCTTCAAGACCTTCCGGAGTCATTTGATCAAGACCTAGTTCTTTAGCAGTAATTTTGTTTCCCTTATTAGCAAAGTTTTCGTAGCGAGCTTCATACAAGTCTCTAGCTTCTTCACTAAGCATTTCAACAGCCGCAGGTGTTAAACTTGGTCCAAAGGCAAAGGATTTAACAACTCCAGCCAAAGCTCCTTCCAAATACCCCTTGTCGTGCACATAAGTCGCTAGCAAATTCAGGTCCTCAAGGGGAATAGCCTTCTGGGCCATTTCCAAAAAGGCATCGAAAAATTGAGTAATAGCTGGATAATTATCAACCCATTCAATAGCCCGGTCTTTGCGTACTTTTTTAAGATAATCATTGTAAAAGGCCACAACGTCTAGCCGATCAATCATTAAGCGTGTTTCACAGGCAGAAGGTTCTGCCCGAAGAGCTTTTGAGGACAACAAAGCTACAAAAATGAAAATTGCTACTAAGTTTTTTAAGCCTTTAGTTCCTATCTTTAATTCCACAATCTCGACTTATTATACTTTTGCCATAAGCGATACTTAAAAATATTCACTTTTCGCTTTGCACAACAAGAAGACAAGGGCCTTAGACTGTAGTTAAATGCTGATTATCCGTATGGGTATTGAAGCAAAACTCGCAGAGTCAATTTTTACAACCAAGCTTGATGACTTCGTCAATTGGGGACGCTCAAACAGCCTTTGGCCCATGCCAATGGGGATCTCCTGCTGTGCGATCGAAATGATGGCCAGCGTAGGTCCTAAATACGATATGTCTCGCTTTGGAAGCGAGGTTTTGAGATTTTCACCAAGACAAGCGGACCTAATGCTTGTGGCCGGAACACTCACCTATAAAATGGCTCCCGTCGTCAGACGAATCTATGATCAAATGCCCGAACCAAAATGGGTAGTAGCCATGGGAACCTGTCTTTGTACGGGTGGCATGTTTGATAGTTATTCTGTTGTACAGGGCTTAGATCATATTATTCCTGTGGATGTTTACATTCCAGGCTGTCCTCCTAGACCAGAGGCCGTCATCCAAGCCTTGCTTAAAGTGCAAGAAAAAGTAAAACGCAATCGCGGACTCAACCCGCCCTCAAGAGCCGACGAAGAAGCCAAGTTCGCTCTTCCGGCAGTCACCACCCATATAAAACGCAAAAAAACCGAAAGTCTTGTTTTAAACATGGGCCCACAGCATCCCGCTACCCATGGAGTTTTACGCTTAGTCTTAGAACTCGATGGCGAAAAAGTCGTGCAATGTGTGCCAGAGATTGGTTATCTACATCGCGGTTTCGAAAAAATTGCCGAGAGCAAACGTTACCATCAATTTATTCCCTACACCGACCGCTTAGACTACCTAGCTCCCCTTTCAAATAATGTGAGTTACGTTATGGCTGTAGAAAAATTATTAGATATCGAAATTCCCAAACGGGGTCAGTATGTCCGAGTTATTGCTTGTGAAGTAGCCCGTATTAGCGCCCACTTATTATCTCTTGGCACCTTCGCCCTCGATGTTGGGGCGGCCACTGTGTTTTTTCATACCTTTGATGAACGCGAAAAACTTTATATGCTTATTGAAAAACTTTGTGGTCACCGCTTTACCACGAGCTACACAAGAGTGGGCGGCGTTGCCCGCGATATAACTACGGAGTTTATTAAAGAACTCGAAGCATGGATGCTGCAATTTCCGCAAACCATCGAAGAAATGGAAGCCTTGCTCAGCAACAATCGAATTTGGATCGATCGCACCCGCGATGTCGGGGTGCTCAGTCCAGAGGCAGCTTTAAATTACGGCGTAACTGGCCCCAACCTAAGAGCCTCTGGTATTAAATGGGATTTACGCAAAGACATGCCTTACCTCAGTTACGAAGATTTTGATTTCGAGGTCCCCGTTGGCAGTCAAGGCGATGCCTACGATCGTTACATCGTGCGCATAAAAGAGATGAAGGAGTCTCTTAAAATTTTACGGCAAGCTATAGACGCTTTACCTACTGGTCCCGTCAACGCCGACGCTCCCGATGTAGTGATTCCCACCAAAAAAGAAGTCTACACCGAAATGGAAGCTCTTATTTGGCATTTCAAAGTTATTGCCGAAGGCTTTAAAGCTCCCGACAAACAAATATACTCAGCCATTGAAAACCCAAAAGGTGAATTTGGTTTTTTCTTAAAGGGAGATGGCAGCAACCAAGCAGCCAGATGCCGCATACACAGCCCGGCACTTCGCAGCGTCCAAGCTTTACCCGAAATGGTTAAAGGCAAAATGATCGCCGACGTTGTTACAACAGTTGCAAGTCTCGACCCAGTCCTAGGAGAAATTGACCGCTAACATGGAAAAGAAAAACGAAGAGCTAGTAAACATCACCATCGACGGACAAAAGCTCCAAGTGCCCAAAGGCACAAACCTTATTCACGCCGTTGCCAAAGTGGGCAAAGATGTACCGCATTTTTGTTATCACGAAGGCCTAAGCGTGGCTGGCCAATGTCGAATGTGCTACGTAGAAGTCGAAGGCATGCGCAAACTGCCCACGGCCTGCTCTACAATTGCCACCGAAGGCATGATCGTTAAAACCGATTCTGAAATTGTAAAAAAATCCCAAGAAGCCACTCTGGAGTTCACACTTTTAAACCACCCTCTCGACTGTCCCATTTGTGACAGAGGAGGCGAGTGCAAATTACAAGACTACACCTACGAACATGGTCCCGCCCGCTCGCGCATGCACGAAGAAAAACGCGAACTCAAAAAACACACCGACATATCGGAGCAAATCGTTCTCGACCAAGAACGTTGTATTTTGTGTACGAGATGTGTCAGGTTTAGTGCCGAAGTCGATGGCCGCACAGAACTTGTGGTCCAAGGCCGAGGCCACAAAAACAAATTAGATGTTTTCGACGGGCGCCCTATGGAATCTAATTTCAGCGGCAACGTTGTCGACCTATGTCCCGTAGGTGCGCTCACCGCGCGCGACTTTAGGTTTAACGCTCGCCCATGGGAGCTGCTAAAGCACGAAGCTATTTGTACGGGCTGTTCCATGGCCTGCAACATCGACATTCACACAAAGCATAGACACCCTAGTATTCCTAGGCCCGGACAAGATAGCAACAACAGTGAAATCGAAAGACTCACTCCACGCTACAACCCACAAATCAATGAATGGTGGATCTGTGACCGCGGCCGCTGGGGTTATCATTTTCACAATCAAAGCGAAGAGCGCATCGAATCCCCAATGATTCAAAAAGAAAAGTCTAATGATTTTCAAAAAAGCTCCTTTAAAGAAATTCAAAATGAAATTGAAAAACACCAAAGCTGGGAATTTTGGATTGATGGCAGCGCCTCTAATGAACTAATTTCATGGGCTCAAAACCTAAGTGAGTCTTGGACGAAGCGCGGAAGACAAGTTTCAAAAATAAATGACCACCCCTTTGCTGATGCCTTTTTAGAGCAATGGAACAAACGGGCCCCACATTTACAAAAAATCGACTGGTCAAATATAAAAACAGTCGTTTGCCAAACGGAAGCTCGCGAAGTTGAGGAAGAAATTCCACTTCTGGCCCTTAAGCTTGGACAAAAACTACGCTCGGGACAACTCACTTGGAGCAAGCGAAGCTTAGAAAACTTTTATCAAGAAAGTGACTCTCCAGAAGAAACACTCTATCTTGTACCGCCTCCTAAAAACAAAAATTCTCTTGAACAGATGAGCCAAATTCCTAGTAAAGCTGCATTGCTAATTCTGTGGCAACAGATTAACTCTCGCGGATTGTTAAACCACGGACTTTGCCCACTGGAAATCCTCGAAAGCCATGTTGTGGGCAAACAAGAGAACAAAGCGGTCTTTTTTCTTAGCCAGCGCACTCAGCAAAAAACACACTCGCATTTTGCGAAATACCTACAAGATGCCAAGTTCAGTGTCGTGGCCGATGCCTTTAAAAGCCCATACACTAAAGAAGCCCAAGTCCTACTACCAATTAAAGGGATCTACGAGAGCAATGGCAGTTACTTCAATATAGAAAATATTGAACAGTATTCAAAAGGGATCTCTATAGCCGACCCCAACGAAGTTGGCATCGCTCGGGGCGGAAGCAGTTTAGCCGCCGAATACAGCCTTCTTTAAAAAAACGATCTTAGTGCTTTTAGATAAGACTCTGATCATCTATGATGACATAGAAAAGCTAATGCTGGTTATAGAGCCACACACAGAAAATAATATATATGAAAAACATTGCAATAATAGCTCACGTTGACCACGGCAAAACAACTTTAATTGATGGACTCTTCCAACAAACACAAGTCTTCGACGACAGAAAAGAAAGTCAAGATAGAGTTATGGATTCTGGAGAGCTTGAACGCGAACGTGGAATCACGATTAAAGCCAAAAATGCCTCCATTGTGTGGAAAGACAATCGCATTAATGTTGTCGACACCCCAGGCCATGCTGACTTTGGCGGAGAAGTTGAAAGAGCTCTATTCATGGTGGACGGAGCCCTACTCTTAGTAGATGCTGCCGAAGGCCCCCTTCCTCAAACTCGTTTTGTGCTTAAAAAAGCCCTCGAGAAAAATTTAAAAATAATTGTAGTCATCAACAAAGTTGACCGGCCCGATTCGCGCATCGAAGAAATCGAAGAAAAAGTTCTTGAGCTTTTTTACGATGTGGCTCTCAATGACGAACAAGTTGATTACTCAACTATCTATGCCAGCGCCAAACTTGGCTGGGCTAGTTTAGAAAAAGACAAAGTAGGAACAAATTTTCATCCCTTGCTAGACAAAATTGTAGAAGAAATCCCTTCACCGAAAATTGATGACTCTCCCGATTTTAAAATGTTAGTCACTAACTTAAGTTATGATAATTTTGTAGGCCAAGTTGCCACTGGCCGAATTGCCAGCGGCAGCATCAAAAGCAATCAAAATATTAAAGTTATCCAAGAAGGCGGCAAAGCAAGAAATTTTTCAGTTACATCTCTTGCTTGTTATGCAGGCCTTGGCGTCGAAAACAAAGATGAACTACACGCAGGGGATATCGCCTTAATTTCCGGAATTGAAGGACTTAAAATCGGCGACACAATGTGCGCAGTCAACGTAAACGAAGCTCTCCCACGACTAGCAGTTGACTCACCCACGGTTGTTACCCGAATTTCGGTGAACACCTCACCATTTGCTGGTACCGAAGGCCAATATTTAACAAGCCGAAAACTAGAAGAACAGCTCCAAAAAGCTTGTTTAAACAACGTAGCTCTTGAGTATGCACCTACCGACAATCCAGAGGTCTTTTTGTTAAAGGCTCGCGGCGAATTACAAATTGTCATTTTTCTTGAAGAGCAGCGCCGACTTGGTTTTGAATTAATGGTTGGAAGACCTGAAATTATCGCCGAAGAAGTTGATGGCGAAAAATTTGAATCAGAAGAGATGTTGGTCATGGATTTACCTGAAAGCTGTGTTGGTTCGATTACTGAACTGCTTTCTAATAATGGCGGCCGCATGGAAAGCATGGAAAAAATGTCTGCTTCTGAGCGCTCGCGAATGGAATTCAGAATACCCACTCGTGGCCTAATCGGTTTGCGCTCTCAAATACTAACACTCAGCCGAGGTGAAGCCGTCTTCGCAAGTCACGTGGTTGGCAAAATCCCTTACCAAGGAAAACGCTTTAGCCGCAAAAACGGAGCTATGGTTGTTGACCGCAATGGAGTGAGCTCCCAATATGGACTTTTTCATTTAGAATCTCGCGGCTGGCTCTTCCTAAAGGGTGGAGTCAAAGTCTACGAAGGCATGATCTTTGGAGAGCACAATCGCCGCGAAGACTTAAATGCCAATGCCACCAAAGAAAAAAAGCTTAGCAACATGCGAGCTGCCGGTAAGGATGAATCGACTAAATTAAGCAAAATAAAAGTTATGTCCCTGGACGAAGCCTTTGACTGGATAGATGACGACGAATGGCTGGAGCTAACTCCTACAAGCATTCGACCTAGAAAATCCGTATTGGCTGCCAACCAACGTAAAATCACTCGCTATAGCGAGTAGTTTTCGGAGAGCAAACGTCAGCATTTCGACTAGAGCCTAAAATTTTAGCTTAAAAAGCTGTGGGCCTAAATTTTTACAAGCTACTAAAGGTATAATTTTAGCTAAGCCCATGTCAAAACGCATACTTTTCAGCGCCACAATTTATCAAAATGGTCACTCGGGACTTTCTACTTTTTTGAGCAATCTCATTAAAAATTTACAGGAGATCGATAAAGTCAATCAATATGATATTTATGCTCCAAGCTCTGATCATCAGGCTTTAGGACTGCCGAGTAGAAACTTTCGTTTTGTGTCTGTTCCTGAGCAAAATAAAAACGCGACCAAAGATATCCTTTGGCACAGCCTCGCAATAAAAAAATTAGCAAAGAACTATGACCTCTGTTTCGTCCCCACGCTCAGAAGACTCCCAAGTAAATTACAAATTCCAGTTTTATGTGCCGTCCACGATCTGGGTCCTTTTCGCATGCCCCAAAAATACGGCTATCTTCGCTATTTTTACCAAAAATTTGTGACCAAACATTTAGCAAAAAATGTCACGCACTTTGCAGCCGTCAGCCATTCAACCAAGAGTGATTTAATAAAATATCTAAAGGTTTCTTCCAACAAAATTAAAACTATTTACCATGGTATAGACCAAGATCTCTTCAAAAAAACTGAAGCAGAAAAAACAAGAGCCCTAATCAGCAAAGAGCTAAAAATAAACTCTAGCAACTACATTCTTTTTGTTTCTCGCATCGAACACCCTAATAAAAACCATCGGCGCTTAATTGAAGCCTTTGAACTTTTATCAAAAAAGTACCATTACAAAGGGGATTTGCTTTTTGCTGGCAAAAACTGGAATGGCGAAGAACATGTTTTAAAACGCATAGAAGAAAGCCCGCTTAAAAATCGGATCAAGCATTTAGGTTTTGTAGAACAAAAGCACCTGCCCTTACTTTACAGCGACTGTGACTTAGTTGTTATCCCCTCTATTATTGAAGGCTTTGGTTTCCCACTCTTAGAGGCCTTAGCTTGCCAAACTAGAACTGTTTGCTCAAACACGACATCCTTAGGAGAATTAGCCCAAGACTATATACCGACTTTTGATCCTTTATCAGTGCCAAACATGGCTGAAACAATAAATCAGGGTTTAACTTACGACTATCCTCAATCTAGAATTTCAGATTACCTTAAAACCTTTAGCTGGAAGCAATGCGCCCTCGAATACAAAAGGCTCATTGAGGAGATATAGATAAAACTCTACTCTCTCACCTCACCAATTTCACTTTTAAGCTCTTCTCCAAAAATACTATTTTTATTTTTGTAATACTTAAATTCAAGTAGGTTGTTCGTGGGATCGATTAAAAAAAAGGACAGATGATCAAGATTGCTGTCTTCGAAGCGTATTTTTTTTTCTTTGTAAATAAATTCAGGATGATTATTTTTTAAGCGTTGATACAATTCTTGCCATTTTTTCTCGCTCTCAAAAATAATTCCAAAATGCAGTGGATAAATCGTCTTGGGCCTGGGCGGTAGCTTATCGACCTTATGCGCAACAAGCTGATGACCAAAAAAATTATATATTAATGCCCGATTGTTGTGGCGCCCCAAACGTGCACCCATCACATCACTATAAAAATAACGCGTTAGCTTAGTATCAAAAAATGGAAACGCCAAATGAAACATAGAGCAACATTAACTTCAATTATTAACCATTTACAAACGCACAACTACGAAAGAATACAAATTAATACACACATAACAATGCCAGTAACAATAATTGGATTTTTTGTAATCGAAAAGCAGTGGCATATCATTAAAACTTTTGATAGACGAATATACATGCATACAAAAATGCAATTTAATCTTTCAACAAAAAGAGGTAAAACTATGAATAACTTTATTAAATCTTTTTTCTTACTATTAGCCATTTCAATGGGAATAAGCGTTGAAGCAGGAATGCTTTTTCGATCGCGCAGTGACAATGCCCCAAATCGTCATTTTGCTCCAAGTCAATCAAGAAACGTCGAAGCCGTAGGCAACGATGGTTTAACAGATGCAAACCGACAAGAAGTAGATGCCTTAAGAAACAGACTGGCCCAAAAAAATCTATACGATATGAATATGCAATATGCGGCTTCACAGCTTAACCGCAATAGATCTCTCGCAGAAAAAAGAAATATTCAAATCAAACAACAAGTGACTCAAAGAGGAGTTGTGCAACAGCGCTTTGTTGATTTTGGAGGCCTCTCTGGTATTGACATTGACGACCTAAGCGGAGTCTGGCAAATGTGGATGGCTGACTCCCTATCTCAGCAAGGAGCCCCTAGCCAAGCTGGAAAGAGAAATATTGGATACGACCAGGGTATTTGGAATTTACTTGTAGCTAGTGCCACTCAAAACGTGGTTCCACTTAGTCCCGACGGCGTTCTCCTAAGACCGCAACGTCCTAGAAGAATGATTGCTGTTTTAACAGGTGACAATCATACATACGTTGAAGGCAAGGCTTTTGATGTAAGAGTCTTCGTTGTTGGTAAAGTCATTGATCCTAGAACCAAACGCGAACACAACCTTATGGTTAACGAAAAGTTAAACTTTTTCTCCATTGTTGATGCCTATTTAAATTCAGATGGTGTACCATTTTTAACTCCTGAAGATGAACAAATTGCTGTTGCTTTTGCTCAAGCCGCTGGTTTAGAAAATTTAATCCGAGTCGACAACAGCGGAGACCTAGCCTTTACTACGGTTGACATTTCAGGAGATGCTACTGTGGGAGTCATTGACTACAGCGGCAAAACAATGCTCGAGTGTTTCCAATCAGAACGCAATGTGAACTCTATTCTCGGTTGTTTAAAAACTACTGGCTCAGAAGTGTTTTTAAGAGCTGGAAGCGCCCTAAGAAAAGTTGTAGTAGCCGTTGCTAGCGGACTTAACAATAATCTTGGTGGTGTCATTGCTAATCTTCTTGGCGGACAAGCACCACAAAACGACTGGGATTTTATTCCTGGATTTGATAGTTTTTTAAATTTAGGCACTCTTCTAAACAACAGCTTGTTTAGAGATCAAAGCGTTAGCCAAACTGATTTAGTTCAAATGAACAGTTTTCTAAGTCAAAATTCTGCAAGTGTAATTGTAGAAGGTGGCGATATTAACAGAGATGCAGAACCTGACTCTTTTGGAGAGCTAGCTATCCCTGCAAATGCTCGTGCAGCTGGTGCAAAGTGGACCTACGACCCCAAAGAAGGACTTGTTCGACTTGGTAAAATCGTATTAGACCGAGAAAACATACAAAGACTTGTTTATGTTAGTACAGACGGAAAAGCCAAAAAAGCTCCAGTCTATCCTTCAATTAAATTTCGTGAGGGAGAAGGCGCCGGCTTTCGTAAGGTTATTGGAAGCAAAAAGATCATCCTACGCTAAAAAAAAAATATTTCTTAACGGAAAACCCCAGATCACTTTTATTTGTGATCTGGGGTTTTTTATTGTGTATTAAGCCCTAGAAAAATTTATTGCTTTTTTGCGCCTTGGAAAAAGATGGACACAAATCGGGCAGACAATCCCTTTGCAGACTTTAGCCTGACAGTGTTCCCGTCCGTAATAGATAATTTGCAAGTGAAGCTTATTCCATTTTTCTTTTGGAAAAAGTTTTTTTAAATCTTTTTCGGTCTGCTGCACACTCTTGCCACTAGTGAGTTTCCAAAGTTGAGCCAATCTGTGAATATGAGTGTCCACAGGAAAAGCCGGAATTCCGAAGGCTTGAGCTTGTACGACCTGGGCCGTCTTATGGCCAACTCCAGGAAAACTTTCTAAGCTTTCTAAGTCTTGAGGCACCACTGAGTTGTAATCCCTGTACAGCATTTTTGAAAGAGCCACTATGGCTGTGGCCTTTTTAGGAGCTAGGCCACAGCTTTTTATGAAGTCTTGGACCTCTGCAACTTTTAAAGCAGCCATTTTTTTGGGGGTAGAAGCCTTCCTGAAGAGGGCTGGAGTCACTAAATTCACTCTTTCATCAGTGCATTGAGCCGATAATAAAACGGCAACTAAGAGCGAAAATGGGTCACTGTGCTGCAAAGGCACAGCGGGAGCAGGATAGCGTCTTTCTAGCTCCTCTATAATATAGTTAACTCTTTGCGCTTTTAACATTTTTTTGAGACTTCCGATGACAACTGTAGAATATAACAAGACACAGATATAGTCACAGTTCTTCTTGGAAAGAAATTGCTTTCTTACACAAGACCTTAAATCCCTCTAAGCTAAAAGCAGATTAATCTATAAAGCTTAAACACTCTAACCTTAAACTAATAAACGTAAATATTGAAAGCCAGAACAATTCTGCAGCTGCCGTGGCAAAAGTTCACAACAAAGGCAGAGTAGTAGCCAGCAAAATTTGTAATCCTTTAGTCAAAGGCCAATGCAAGGAAAAAAGTGTCTAATGTCTAATAGTATCACTAACGAAATAACAATTTTGAAGTAGCACTATCGTTGCGTACAATTTCAATTTCTAAAAACGAAACTCCATCAAAGAGCTCGGGGTACTTTCTCTTGTATTGAATAAAAATTTTGGGCCATTCCACAAAACAGAGCACATATTCTTCGTAGGCTTCAAAGCCCAGGGCTTCAAACTCTTGCAAGCTCTCTATTCGATAACAATCCAAATGTAAGATGCTCTCTGAGCCATTCTTGTACTCGAGAAGCTTTAAATAAGTGGGGCTTTTTACATCGATTTTATCAGAAAAAGTATGAGCTACAAATTCCTGTACAAAAGTACTTTTGCCTACACCAAGATCACCCCACAAAAATATACATATTGGAGATTTTTGCTCTACAAGCTTCTTTAATTTATCGAGTTCTTTATGGTCAAAATATTTCATCTATCCCAAAGCAGCTTGAACGGACAACGCAATTGTCTCACAAATTTCTTTAATTCTTTGGGCATCGTTGCCTTCAACCATCACTCGGCATAGGGGCTCTGTACCTGAAAAGCGAACAAAAACTCTGCCATCTGAAGCGAGTTCATTTTTGGCACGCTCTATAGAGCTTTTGACCTCTGGCAAAGAATCTAAATCAGCCCTTTTTGTGATTTGAACATTCTGCAGAACTTGCGGATACTTCTTAAAACTAGATCTCAATTCAGAAAGGCTCTTGCCCTCGCGTTTCATTGTTGCCATAACCTCAAGAGCAGCCATTAAGCCATCTCCCGTACTTGCATTTTTCATCATAACAATATGACCAGAAGGCTCGCCTCCTAGTGTGTAAGCGTTTTCTTTCATGGATTTTACTATGTGCCTGTCACCAACTGCGACTTGATCAACCGATATTCCATGCTTTTCAAAATGTTTTATCAAAGCCACGTTGCTCATAGGAGTTAAAACAACTTTGTTTTGTGCAAGTTGACCAGCCTTTGCACGATCTATACCCAAAATCGCTATAATATCGTCGCCATCTAACAATTCACCTTTTTCATCACACATTATAAGCCTGTCAGCATCACCATCTAAAGCAATACCTAAATCAGCTCGGCATTCTAAAAGTTTGCGCCTCATGCGCTCGGGATGAGTCGCCCCACACTGATGATTTATATTGGTTCCGTTGGGATCGACACCAATAGCAACCACCCGGGCACCTAATTCTTCAAAAACTCTCGGACCACAGCTGTAGGCGGCACCATTTGCACAATCGAGGACTACTTTTTTACCATAAAAATCAAAATTTTTGGGCAGACAGCTTTTAACTGTAACAATATAGCGCCCCATAACATCATCAATCCGCTTGGCTCGTCCCAAAGCCGATCCTGCTGGTAATTCGCTTTCAACAATTTCAGCATTTAAATATTTTTCTATTTTTGATTGGATTTCGTCCGAAATTTTTGAACCATCATTACCAAAAATTTTTATTCCGTTGTATTCATAAGAATTGTGAGAGGCACTTACCATTATACCCGCATCAGCTCGCATACTTTTGGTTAAAAAAGATACACCAGGTGTTGGCATAGGACCGAGCAACAGTGCATTCACTCCCTGACTTGTAATTCCACTAGCCAAGGCTAGTTCCAACATATAAGAACTTCTACGGGTGTCTTTTCCGATTATAATTAAGGGTTTTTGATCGGGTCTTTTTGCTTTTCCTCGGTAAAAACTAGCAACAGCTCTTCCTAGACTTAAAGCTACGTCAGCCGTTACCGGGTAACGATTGGCAACGCCCCTAATTCCATCGGTTCCAAATAACTTTTCTTCTTTTTTAGTCATAAAAATCCTCTAAGGAATAACAACAGTTATACTTTCATGTGATTTTTTTAGCAATGTCAAATCAGGCGGCAAACTCCAGCGCAGCGGCACTCTATAAGTACCAGGTAACAAAGTGTTAATTTCAGCCCAAAATTCAAACTCTGTCCAATTTAACTTCTTTATGAGCTCTCTTGGACCTTGCATATACACATTGATTTTTTCTGGTTGCATTTTTATCTTTGATTTTTTTAAGTTGATCACTCTCGAGCTCGCTCGACTGGGACCATCAAGCAGCCGAAGACCAAGAGGAATTTGGCGATACCACTTCTTAGATAAAAAACCTTCTAGCTCCACAATAACTTTTACTAATTTTTGTTGTTCTTTAACCTCTATACCCGATAATTCTTTTAAATTAATAGATACATCATACTCTTGGTTTAAAGAGCTACCACTTAAGGTGATTCTTTCGGTTGGAAGCGAATCAATTCTTTTTAAACGAGTCCTAGGACCAGTGGCTTCAACTAAATTGGGGTTAAGAATAACTCGTTTCACTTTAAATCCCTCAGGCAAGCTTTGTTCAAAAACAGGGTGCACGCTTAATTTTTTAGGAATAATGAAATCAAATTCAAGAGGAATATTTACAGGTGATATTTTTTTTACTTTCACTCCAATTGGAATATTAAGCATTTCTTCGTTTAAGGAGTAAACAAAATCGCGGCCTACTTGAGCTTCTTGCAAATCAATTTTAAAATTTAAGTTTTGAGCATTGAGTTCTTGTAAAAAAACTCTTGGGCCTTCAAAGACTACAGATATTTCCTTGGGCACTTGATTAATAACCGCAATATTGTTTTTAAGGTTTATCTGTATGGGAACTTTTTTTGTAACCTGTGCCTTTTTTCCGCCGTGAACCGTAATCCACAAAACAAGGGTGGTAACAAGTGCAATTATTCTTAAAATCCAACGATCGGAACGTCTTCTTTCATTGCTAGCCATCAAAGTTGTCCCTCCTTCGCTTTTTCAGGTCCTTCTCCGTAAACCTCTTTTAAACGTGTCCGCAAATCTTGCAAGCTAATATCTCGCTCCATTTGACCTCCACTAAGAAAAGAAATTTCACCTCGCTCTTCACTGGTTACAATGACCAAAGCATCGCATTCATGACTCACAGAAAGGGCTGCCAAATGCCTGGTTCCCAGTAGTCGCTCAACCTTAACCTCCGGGTTAATGGGAAAAAAACAACCCGCTGCTAAAATTTGATCATCTTGTAAAATAACGGCACCATCATGTATTGGTGATTGATCATTAAAAATTGAAATCAATAGTTCAGAACTAATTCTCGCATTAAGTTTAATTGAACGCTCAATATAATTCTTTAATCCAACTTGTCTTTCGATCACAATTAATGAACCCACTCGTTTAGCACTCAAAAAATTTACCGCCTTACACAATTCCGTAATCATATGCGGAACGGCCTCTTGATCTACATTTTTTTGTACAAAAGGGTTTTTGCCTATAGTAGCCAAGCCACGTCTAATCTCATCTTGAAATAAAATCACAATAATTAAAAACAAGAATTCAAAAAACTGTCTCAACAAATAATGTAAAGCAAACAAGCCCATGCGGTCACTCAGAAAAAAGACCACAGCTACAATAGCCAGACCCAATAAAATCTGAACAGCTCGGGTCCCCCTAATTAAAAGTAGAACTCGATAAATAATGACAAATACTAAAACAATATCAAGAAGATCTTGCCATCTAATTTGGACAAAAAGTTCTCTTAAGGATTCCAATGCTTATCCCCCGGCGCTCTCAGTTTTTTAAACCTTCACAGTTTTGTTTAAATCGACTTTTGAGGGCTCCTTCGGATCATCGGAAGTGGATTTTTTTTCGTTATCTTTGTTTTCCGAAGCCGCAACTTCTTGTGTGATATTCTTAACAACTTTTTTACCAGCCATTATCGTTTTAATATCTTCGTGCTCAATCGTTTCATATTTCAGCAAGGCCTCGGCCATAGCCTCTAACTTATCTTTGTGTTCAACTAAAATCGTACGCGCTCTTTCGTTATTGCGTTTAACGATATCACTTACCTCTTGATCGATCAGCTGAGCTGTCTGCTCACTAATATGACTTGATTTATTCATATCGCGACCTAAAAACACATTTTGACTTTCATGATTAAAGTTAATTGGGCCTAATTTTTTAGACATCCCCCACTCCGTAACCATTCTTCTAGCTAGGTCAGTTGCTTTTTGAATGTCGTTACTTGCGCCAGTGGTGTAGTGACCAAAAATTATTTCCTCGGCTATACGCCCACCCATCATGAAGGAGATCATGGCTTCTGATTTTTTAGCAGACAAAGAAAACTGATCTTCCTTGGGTAAAGTCATTGTCACACCCAGCGCAGGTCCGCGCGGAATAATTGTAACTTTATAAACCGGATCGTTGGGAGGTAGAACATGAGCCACAATAGCATGTCCAGCCTCATGATAAGCGGTGTGTTTCTTTTCAATATCTGACATAAGCAATGACTTACGAGCACTCCCCATAATGACCTTGTCTTTAGCTTCATCAAAATCAATCATTTCAACTTGTTTTTTATCGTGGTGAGCCGCATTTAAAGCTGCTTCATTCACTAGGTTTTCAAGGTTCGCTCCTGTAAAACCTGGTGTGCCTCGAGCAACAATTTCTACATCAACATTATCAGCAACTGGAATTTTTCTAGTGTGAACCTTTAAAATAGCCACTCGCCCCTTAATATCGGGTTTTTGAACCATAACTCTTCGATCAAAGCGCCCTGGTCTTAGCAAGGCTGGATCAAGTACATCGACTCTGTTAGTGGCAGCAATAATTATAATTCCTTCATTGCCTTCAAAACCATCCATCTCAACTAATAACTGGTTTAGAGTTTGTTCACGTTCGTCGTGACCACCACCTAGACCAGCTCCACGGTGCCGTCCAACAGCATCAATCTCATCTATAAAGACCAAACAGGGCGCGGTCTTTTTTGCATTGTCAAAAAGAGAGCGTACGCGACTGGCTCCAACCCCAACAAACATTTCAACAAATTCAGATCCAGAAATACTATAAAAAGGAACAGAAGCTTCACCAGCAACTGCCTTTGCTAAAAGAGTTTTACCTGTACCGGGCTCACCAACCAACAAAACACCTTTTGGAATTCTGCCCCCCAGCCGTGTAAACTTTTTAGGATTTTTTAAAAACTCTACGACCTCTTGCAATTCGTACTTAGCTTCGTCACAACCGGCCACATCCGTAAAGCGTGTCTTTGATTTATTTTCGTTAAAACGCTTGGCCCGACTTTGACCAAAACTTAAAGCCTTGTTAGAACCAGACTGTAGTTGTCGCATAAACATTATAAACACAAATAATATAGCTAAAATTGGCAACCAAGATAACAAGGCAGTTGCCCAGTAACTTGTTTTTTCTTCTTCTTTGTAATTTTCGTAAACACCTTTTTCATGCAAAAGTTTTACAAGCTGATCCGAATCTGTGCGCCCAATTGTTGTAAATTCTTTCCCTTGCATATGCTTTGGTTTGAATTTTCCAGTTATCTCCTGCACACCTTGTCCCATTAAGGTTACCGACTCAATTTTTTCATCATGCACTAAGCGCAGAAATTCACTATAACTGATCTTATTTTCAATCACTTTTGGAGCGGGCTGACGGCCTAAAAGCCAAATAATTCCAGCAATTATAACAGTCCATATTAACAATACTTGCACATTCGATTTCATACCTACACCACCTTAGCACGAGCTAAGAGCCATTACAGCTCCCTCTACTAAGATTTAATCGGTCATAAGCTGCAAAGATAAAACACGATTTTTGCCACTTGAATATAAAAAAGGCTCAAAAACTTTTACACCAAGCAAAGAAACCGCCTGGTTTTCTCCAATTAATAGTGGCCAATTTTGGGCGTAGATCTCAGGAATCCCTCTCTGAAGCAGTATTTTATGAAGCTCTCGTACCTTTTCTTTGTTAGGAAAATCACAGACTTTAACAATCTGCAGGGGCCAAGGCAATTTATCCCAATTAATTAAGGTATTTAGACCGTCTTTCGGAGGACGCGAAGGCCTTGTAAAAAGCAAGAAGAGTTTTAGTTTCACATGTTTTAACTGGGAGTTCTTATCCAAGAACGACCAAGCCATAGATCTACCAAGATCATAAGCTTTGCCAACATCGATTGAACTTGGCTTTTGCCATAAAGCGCCAAAATTATCTTTTTCTGGAACAAAACACAAAGCATCTCCTTGTGGCAAAAAACATGCCTCAACGGTAAACACAGCTTTTCCTAAGCATAACTTTTCGACTTTAGATGGGCTGAGTTCTACATTTAAATTCTCTAACCAAAAATGTATAATTCTTCGCTTTAAGACTTTCGGCCAAGAATCAAACCAGGCAAGCGGTAATTTATTAAGCTCACCGGGCCAGGATTGAGCGATCCACTCTTTCCATTGCTCTTCCTCTTGGGCCACCCGCTCTGCTAAGCGAGCTACATTCTGCAAAGAGCCCGTACGAAGTTTTTCCATAAGCGGCAAAAGATGGTGTCTTAGCTTATTTCTAAAGTAAGCATCTCTTTCGTTACTCGGATCTTCAAGCCATGCTAAGCCATAATTCTTTGCATACGCTTCTAATTCCACACGACTATGATTGAGCAATGGGCGCACCCACTTACCTCGCTTAGCTACAATCCCTCGCAACGCACGAACACCGGTTCCAGACATAAGACGCATCAACAAAGTTTCAACGTTATCGCTTTGATGATGAGCGGTTGCAATCACATCGGCTCCCAAGCGCTCGGCCAATTGCTCTAATTTTTTTTGTCTGGCCATACGAAGAGAATTTTGATTTTTAATAACTTCTTTATTTATTTGTAAACGATGACAGGGAATAGAGAGCTGTTCGGCCAAGACCTCAACCCAGCGACCTTCTTGCCGAGAAGCCATCTCTCTTGTGCCATGATCTATATGGGCCATGTGTAACTGAATTCCAAACATCTTATGCAAGCGGTGCAAACTATGAACAAGCACCGTTGAATCGAGACCACCGGAAATAGCCACCAAAACCTTTTGTTGCGATTTCAGTAATTGCCGCTCTCTAATCCAGTGAATCATTTTTTGCATAAAATGATCTTGTTTCACCATACTGGCTGCTGAAGGGCTTTTATCTAAGATCGGCATATTGTTACTCTAGGTACTCTGATTCTTCATCCCATACTTCGTCAAGAACTTCATCTGAAAGTTCATCAAAGCCACCTAAATCTTCAATTTCACCTTCAAATTCATCAAATGCTGCATCACTGTCTGTGATTTTGCTTTTTTGATTCACCGGCTCTTCTTGGGCAAGCCTATTTTCTTTTAAATCCTCCAAGCGCTCACGGCGCTCTTGTCTTTTTTTGTCGCGTAGTTCTTCAGCCCGATCTCGAGCATCATTTTCGAAAGACGGGTCAGGTCGCAAACTTACATTTTTTAAAGCCTCTTGCCGTCTTCTTCTAGTTTTACGAAGAGTGTTTCGTGTGCTAGTCGATACTTTTTTTGGAGCTTTCAATTTTTTTAAGCTCTGCGAATTCTCCTCAGCTGAGCCAATGAGAGTGTTTTGATCTTTCCCCAATAGCTTGCTGCCCAAAAAATAATAAGAAAAAGACAGCAGAACAAAACACAGTGCAGCTGTCCCAATCCAAAAAAGCTTTGGCCGGCCTCCACCAGATAAACTTTTACCCTCGTCATCAATAATTTCTGGCTGATTGAGATCATTTAATAATTTTTGCTCAGCTTCATTTTGAAGAGAAGGGCTTTGCACAAGATCAATAGCTTCAAAAGATTTAGTAAACTGATCTTCCAAACCATCAAAGTCAGTAGACAACTCTTCATTTTTTTCTAAGGAGTCTGGAACAATGCTATTTTTATCGAGATGAATAATGTCAGATATTTTTTTGTAATCGAACTGTCCACTCGAATACTCTTCACCAGTAATAACAAAGTCGGCCGAAGCAATGACACCACGGCTTAGAGCTTCTTTTAATTGTTCTTGGCTAAAAGGTCCCAGGTGTCGTCGCTTCTTTAAAAGATACCAGCTCATACCTTCTCGCTATCTTACCGATCGCTTAAAACGGTCGAACTTTTCTTTACCAAGACTTTTCGCTAATTGAATATCATCTTTTTTCGAACGTAAAAATCTTTTATGAGCTGCTAATTTTTCTTTTTTGCTCAAAAGGTTTCGGTAGACCTGCTGGGTATCAACGTAAAGATCCGAAGCAATCGAGAGCAAATGTTTGTGCAATAATTTTTCATTAGACAAAATTTTATTTTGAGGGCTGTTATTAGATTTATTCCAAATGCTTTCGAAATGGCAAAGCTGCCTCAACAACAAACGATCAACCGGGCTTTCTGTTTTCATTGAACGATAGCGTTCGGCCAAATCCTTGCGCAAATAATTGAAGGCATGCAACTTAATCAACTGGCCATTGTAAGGCCCCTTAGTAATACTAAGCTGATCTAGGCTTTGTTCAAAAAAAGCTTCAAAAAGACTTAAATCTTGTAGAGCTTTGCTGCAACCAGCCGGAAATGACAAATAAAAGTCTTGTTGTTGTTTAGAAGCCATTAACTGTACGCACAGCAAAGCGGCAATTAACAACGTGCATCGTTTAAAGGGTTGTTTTAAAAAAGATAAGCTCCCCACTAAATTAGTTTATCTAATCCATTGACTGATGGCTAATTCTTATTTCAATAAAGACTATGGCTAGAAAAAACCCTCTGAAGCAATCTTTGATCTTATTGGCTGCTGCGGCCATTCTTCTTTCTCTTAGTTATTTCATCCTAAGTCCCCGAATTCAGAAGCAAGCAAAGCAAAAAGACACAGCTAAAAGGCTTTACCCAGGCCTCGAAAGAAAGGACATTAGCGAAGTCAATTTTTTGAACAGCAATGGATATTTTCGCCTAAAACAAAACAAAGAGTCAAAATGGCAGATAGCCTTTTCTAAAAAAATCGAAGACTCCAGCGAAGCAAAGTTTTTTGAGGTGAACTCTCCAGCTATCGATGGACTTCTTTCATCGATCATGTCTGCCGAGAAAAAAGATAAAATCACTGAGGCGCTTCCCCTTAAAAATCTAAACCTTGCTGAGCCTTTAAGAACCCTTCAGCTTAGAGCCAAAAGCCAAAGCAATGAAGTGCTCGCAATTGGAGACAATGCTCCTGTAGGGTATATGAGTTATGCAAAATGGCAGAACGATGCTGAAGTCATTACAATTTCAAGGTCCCTAAGTTTTGCTTTGACCAAAAAACTAAGCGACCTTCGCAGTAGAAAAGTTGTGAGTCTATCTGACGAAAACTATGATGCAATGGAAATACAAAGTCTAAGTCCTCAAGGCAAGCGTGCAACAGTTTTTAATTTCGTTAAAGAGGATCAAACTTGGCGAACAAGACGCTCAAAAATACGGGTCGACAAAGACTTTAGTGACAAACTCATAAGTAATATAAATGAACTAAATGTTAAATCCTTTATGGGAGATAAAATCAAAAACAAAAAAGCCTTTGGTCTCGAGCCTCCTCTGGCATATGTGCAACTCTCTTCCAGCAGGCAAACAAAGCAACCGACCATCGAATGGGCCCTTGGTGTTAAAAACGGAAAAACTTATTGGTCAAAGTCAGGAGATTCATCTGTCTACGAAATCAGCAACACTTTTGTTGATCATTTTAAATTTGACCTCTTTAAACTACGGGACAAACGGGTCGCTCATTTTAACAAAGAAACTCTAAAACACTTTTTGATGACCGATCGTAAAACCCGGCTTTCTTTTTATAAAAAAAATGATCTGTGGTATCTTAAAAGCACCGATGAAGAAGGAAAAGCTCTTGACCAAATATGCAAAGAAGGAGTCGTCGAGCAAATTGTAGATACCCTCCATAAAATGCAAGTCAAGCGCTACGTCTTTGGAGTGGGTCCAACTCGTTTGGGCACCACCAAACCAGCTCGCATTGTAGAATTTTATAACGATAAAAGCGGAGACATCCAATCAACGGTGGTTTTTGGCATAGTTATGCGCAGTGGAGAGCAAGTGGTCCGCGGCCACGAATTTAACACGGCGGGTGCCATTGATTTTGACCTCAAAAACTCCTTGCCAATGGAGCTCGATCATTATTTAACAAGGGTCAAGAAAAACGTCGCTCATGCGTCTCCAAAGAAGGGTAGCAAAAAAATGAAATTAGAAAAAACTGTTGAATCAAAAGATAAAATCGAAAAACTAGCCGAGGCAACGGTAAAAGCTGACCATAAGTATAATGTGGAGATGAAACTCAGCAACGGATTAAAACTAAATATAGAGCTAGCAGCCAAAGAAGCACCCTACACTGTAAGCAACTTTATACACTTAGCTCGCAATGGATATTATGACGGACTTAGCTTTCACCGAGTTATACCCGACTTTGTTGTACAAGGTGGAGACCCTCGAGGTGATGGTACAGGCGGACCTGGTTATAAATTTCACGACGAAAGCAACGAACTCACTCACCAAGTAGGTTCTTTATCTATGGCGAATGCTGGCCCCAACACCAACGGCTCACAATTTTTTATTGTACTGAAACCACAGCCCCACTTGAACGGAAAGCACACAGTTTTTGGCAAGGTTACGGTTGGAGTCGAAAGCATTGAATCAATAAAAATGGGTGACCGCATGGAAAGTGTGGAAGTCTTTGAAACGACTCCCTAAGCGTTTTGAATAACGAATCAAAAATAGAGCTTTTTACTGTTGAATTTTGGCTGGTCAGTCTTACTGGCATTTCAATGGTCTTAACTCTATTTTCCTTCAACAACCATCTTTTAATCCACTACTTCTTAAGTGATGAACAGATTGCAAAATACTATCAGCTAGATTTTGCCCTCTTTATGAGCGCACTGCTATTTTTGATTTTCATTTGTCTTTTTATAGTTTTTTATTTTATTGGAACCGGTATATGGATGCGCGATCAAGCAAGAGAAGTTTTTCGTAGAAACAAAGACGAAGGTCAAAAAATCTGGCAGCACTACGAACAGGGAAACAAACTAAAAGCTTTGGCCATGCCTTTTCCCACACTAACTTTTTTATTAGCTGTGTTGTTGGTGGTTGCCAGAGGTGCTGTAGAGACTGGACACTTAGCAGCCCCTTGGATGACTTTTATTTTTATACTGACCGCTGTTTTAGCTGTTCTATCCTATCGCTTTAACCTTCGCTGCTGCAAACGCAATCTCTATTTGCTCGATTCTTCTTCGCAGATTATTGACAATCTTAAAACAAGTGCTTAGCCTTAAGTTATAGATGGCTGACCCAACACAAAAACAAGCCGAAAATGTATCCGGCAAATGGTATGTGGATGCGAATTGTATAGATTGTGACGTTTGTCGCGAAACAGCCCCTAAAAATTTTACGCAACAAACAGAAAAAGGCTACAGCTACGTCTACAAACAGCCTGAAAGCGAAGAAGAACTTGAACAATCAGATGAAGCTAAAGAAGCTTGTCCTGTAGAAGCTATTGGCAACGATGGCTAATAAAAAACTTATTATCGTTACTGACTTTGATGGCACTCTAACCAAAGTCGACATCGGCGATGAACTGTGTAAAAAATTTATAGCTCCCCGCTTTGCGGAACTCTCAAAAAATTACCAAGGCGACAAAATGACCCTTGTAGAAATGCAGACGGCTATTTGGAATCACTTTCCTGCCAGCAAAAGCGATTTTGAAAACTTTGTAAGCACTCAGAGCGAATTAAGAGAGGGCGTTAATGATTTTTTTGAAAACTGTGCCGACCAAAAAACTCCCGTGTACATAGCGAGCTGTGGTCTGAGACCGTATATTGATCAAGTTTTACGAGAGCAATTAAGTCCAAAAGCTCAAACAGCTATAGTTAAGATTTTTACCAATGAATTTGAGTTTACAACTGAAGGCACAAAGTACAAAGCGGCAAGAAATTTAGAATCTTCACCCTACAGTCTCGACAAAGGCCAAGTATGTGAGGACGTTCGAAAAACACATTCAACGACACCGTCTTTTATTGTAAGCCTTGGTAACGGCAAAAGCGATCGCAGCTTTATCCAACATTGCGACCTCCTTTTTGCCACAGATAATTTTGCCAAGTTTTGTGAAAAAGAAAGCGTTAGCTACAAAAGATTTGATGATTTTACTAATATTAAAGATCAGATAAAAAGCAATATGCTTAATTGATCATCCCAGAAAAAGTATAAACAAATTTTATACTTTTATTTTTTTTGGCATCAGTGTAAATATATACATTTGGATCACTCACAGGCTCTCGACTAAAAGTAGAAAAAGCATCTCCCAGCACACTCGAGTGGAATCGATTTCTAAGCTCTTCAGGTACCTTGCGGTTTATTCTATTTTGAATATCCAGCTCAGTAGATAAAGTAATCCAATCTTGAAGAAACAGCACTTCCAAATCTGTCCGTTCAGGGTCAATTAAAAAGCCATCAACAATTGAAGACACAGCCCTGCGCACACAAAGAAAATAATACATGCCCACTACAAACAGTCTATTCATTCTTGGTGCATAGCCATTAAGGCTACCCTCTCTAGAGTATCTTAAAACATTCTTAAGCTGCCAAGCTCGCTCTGACTCCACTACGAAAAAATCAGAAAAAAGCTGCAAGCCCAGCATATCTCTTACAACTGGATGCTCCAGGACTTCATTTATAAGAGAATACTTAAAATCATGAACCAACAATAACAAATCATCAGCTATCTCATTATTAAATATGGCTCCTGCCGCTTTTTTTCTTAATGGCTCATCTAATGAATCAACGATTGCCCAGTTTAACTCCTCTAAATACCTGCGACCATTAAATGCAGATAATTCCAATTCATAAGGGACATCTAAGCCAAGCCCTCTCAATGCAATCTCAGGCGCAATCTCTTGAGACAGATCATGAACACCAAAAGGCACCAGCCAATCCTCGCAGCCTAAGACCACTAAGTTGTGGGCAAAAAATACCAATACAAATACAAGGCGCATAAGAGGGGCTCAAGCTACTCTATTTTTGATTACGAACCTATAAAAAATTTTCAGAGCTCTACACTACAGGTCAAAATTTTAATAAAAATCAATTATTTAATTAAAGCAAGTCTTCAGAAAAACTGTAAACAAACTTTATAGTTTTATTGTTTTTAGGATCTCGATAAATATAAGTGCTAGGATCATCACTCCAATTAAAAAAATTGCGACCAAACGCTTTCTTTAAGGTTTTATGGTGATAGTCTCTTCGTCGATTCGCAAGGATCTCTCGACCAGTTCTAACAAAGCTTTCATTCTCCCTTATTAAGGTTATCAAATCCTGAACAAAGACCAGTTCCAAATCCTGCCACTCGGGGTCTTTTAAAAAGGCTTTTACAATTGAATCCACTGCCTCGTATACACAGTGTAAATAATACTTGCCGACTACAAAGACTTTTTCAACCCTAGGCGAATAGCCACCAAGATTTCCACTGTAAGAATATCTAAGAATGTGTCTGGCCTCCCAAGTTATCGCTGACTGAACATTGTAAGCTCTACTGAACAAACGCAGTCCAGGCAGTGCCCCCAAAAGAGGGTGCTCTTGAAATTTTCTTTCGATTGCCGGATTAAATTCATGGACTGCCAGTAGCAACTCTCCTCCAGACTGAGGATCAAAAATAGCTTGTTCAACTTGAGCTCTTTTCTCTGCATCAAAAGACTGCAATACTTGAGTGCTGAATGCTGATAAATAGGCTCTTGCATCAAAGGGCTCAGGATACAAAGTTTCAACATATTCCATGCCAAGTCCTTCCATTATTGTTCTCCGATCTTGCTCTTGGGATTGATCATCTTCACCAAAAGGCATAAGCCAATCCTCGCAGCCTAAGACCACTAAGTTATAGGCAAAAAATACCAATACAAATACAAGGCGCATAAGAGGGGCTCAAGCTACTCTATTTTTGTTTTTAAAACTAGAAAATATTTCTGCGCACCGTAAATGTTTTAATTTTTTAAAAAATCAAGTGCTTAAAATACGCTCTGAGAACAAGTTAAGTGTATTTCACTTGGAGCCGTTGCCGCTTGTGATTCCAACACATAACTTACGGCGCGCGCCACATCTTCAGGTCGAATCATTTTTTCACGTACAAACTTTGGATCTTCCGGAATCAGTGGTGTGTCCACAAGACCAGGCGCAATGACCGTTGCCTTAATTCCAGTTTCACTTAATTCGCCTTTTAAAGAGCGCACAAAGTTATTGAGGCCACTTTTTGCGGCGGCGTAGGCCGTTAGTCCAGGTCTGGCAAAAAAACCGGCCTGACTGCTCATGTATATGAGGTTAGAAATACTTTCGTTTTGCACAGCCTCCCTTAAAAGTTCAGGTAAGATTGTATGTGTGACTTTCATAGGTAAGAGGAGATTAAAATCTATTAACTCTTTAATCTGAGGCCATTCAAAACGCTCATAGGGCTCCTTGTAAACTTTACCCCCCGGATAACCACCAACGTTAAAAATCCAGTGACAAGGAAAAGCAAAATCCTGATCCTGTAAAAAATGCAAGAGTTTCTGCTCAGATTCTTCGGTCATTAAATCTAAAGCCAAGGGGACAAATTTTCGTTTGCTTTTTGTCCCTAAAGCTTTACAAATCTCAACAAGCCGTTTTTGACTGCGCCCCACCAATATCAGCGGGGCATCGCTTGCAGACAGAGCCAATTCTTTAGCTGTTGCCAATCCAATTCCTCGCGTTGCGCCCAAGATTATTGTAGACTGATTTAGAGACATGTCTAATCACTTAAAGCAACTTTGCCTCACTGTCTATCTTCTTTTGTGCCTGCCCAGCTTAGCAACAACAGCTATCCCCTGGTCTGAATTACCGCCGCAAGTAAGGCAAGTCATTAAATTCAACGTTTACCAGAAAGAACACAATCTTAAGTTTGTGAGCGCTCGCAACAGAGTCGAAGGCTCCATTAACTTTGAAATAGAAATAGACATTGCTTCCCCATACAAAATCTACCAAGAAAACTTCAATTTTTCTCTTCACAAAGAAGAGCAAAACCCTTACGAATTACAACTAAATAAAATATCTGAACCCGACCCCATAGACTTTGTAGATCCCATAAAAAATGAATTGGTATCAGGCTACAAAGGGGTGCAAAGCTTTCGTTTTGAACTAACACCCAAAAGAGAAATCAATCACGAACTCGACGATCCATTAAAGATAAAAATCGAAATGGACTTCCAGGCCTGCTCAAACACTCATTGCCTTTTACCTTACAAAAGTTACTTTGAAGAAAGTTTTTATCTACCAAGACAAAGTGCAGCCAATCAAAAAAGTGATAAATCCTTTCTTGAGGGTGCTTTTGACGGCAACTGGACAATCTGGAAATTAATCCTTTTGTTTTTTGCCGGCCTTTTAACTGCCTTCACTCCCTGCGTCTATCCACTCTACCCTATAACCCTTGGACTCTTTACCCACTGGAGCAAAGAAAAGCAAAAGCTTTATAAGCCACTTTTAATTCTATACTGTATTGGCATCGTTTTAAGCTTTGCGAGTGTGGCACTCTTTGCGGTGCTTGGTGGAGGTCTCTTTGGACAATTTGCCCAAAGCCTCGGCTATCAACTCTTCATGGGACTCTTAATGATTTTTATGGGACTGACCATGATGGGTTACTTGTCCTTTCCTTTTGCAGCCAAAATGCAAAACTTTTTTGGCAGTGCCGCAGGAGACAGCTCACAAAAATCAAGCCCAGCTCTATTGCTGCAAGCTCTAGGTATGGGCCTTGCACTCGGCCTTGTAGCCAGCCCTTGCGTCGGACCCGTATTAGTAAGTTTACTTGCCTGGTTTGGTCAACAAAGTAGCTTAAGCACCGGTCAAGAAATACAAGCTTTTTTGCTTTTTGCTTTGTTTGGCTTTGGAATTTGCGTCCCCCTACTCATACTTGCCTGGCTCGGAACGAAAGGCAAAAAAATCTTAGGCAAGCTCTCACAAGGTCCTGTCCTTAAGCTTGTACTAGGCCTAATCATGATTTTATCTTCTCTGTTTTTCTTGAAGCCGGCCTATCAGATCTACCAATCTAAAAAATCGCCCAATACAGAGTCTCAAGTAATTAAAAAGAGCGGCCTCGATTATCCAATCTATAACTACAGCACGCGCCCCACTGGCTCTTGGTCTATTCTTGATTTTAGAGCTGACTGGTGCGCCGCTTGTGTTGAACTAGAAGAAAAAACTTTTAGTCACAGCAAAATAAAAACTCTTCTTAAAAACAAAGATTGGAATCTTTATAAAATAGACTTCACAGACATGACTTTAGCCAAGAATAGTAAACTAGCAAAAGAGTACAATATTTTTGGGCTTCCAAGCGTGTTTATTATTAATCCCAGTGGAGAGATTTGTGAAGAACACACACTCAATGAATTTGAAGATGCCAGCTCTTTTTTTAAAAGGCTGAATTCTGCTAAAAAAACTTGCAAGTGATTTTCCTTTGGATTTTTATTGCAGCCAATACATAGAATCTATGCGCCAAATTTCATCTTCTGGAATAGGGTAGTTGCCGCCCTCCCCCCAAGAATTTTGCACCAGAAATTCTTTTTTATCTACATCATAGCCAACAATAACTAAGGCGTGACCATCGCCAAGACCTTGAGGCAACCTATGCCAGCTGTTGTAAGCTTGCATACCAACCAAAAGCGCTTGCCCCAAACACAAACGACTTAACAACTTCTGCTTTATAAGTTCTTTTAGTTTAATATTAAAATATACCTTCGGGTAATTTACTAACTCCAAACGAAAGTTCTTTATTTTATTTAGGTAGTATTCTTTTTCTTCACGGGCATGGCACAAAGCAAGGGCAGGCGCAAAAGAACTTTGCTTGATAATCTCTATTATTTCCTCTCGAAAGTATGACAAAGCAAATTCAATTCTGGCATTTATATTTTTTCCCTCAAGACTTTGCTCTAACCATTTTCCAATATCCTCACTTAACTTTAGGTTTTCTTTGATTTTCCGCGAAGGAACAGTCTGCTCTCTACAAAAGCCACGGCTCCTCACAATATTAAGTGTGTCGTAGATAGTAAAAGCTTCAAGCTCTAAGTCACCATCACCATCGAAATCATTTGTTTGTGGCGCAAGTACAGAAAAAAGTCTTCTATCATGAAGCAAAGTTTGAATAAAAAGTTCTTGAGCAGAAAAATCCACCCGCTCTCTAAAATGCGAAAAATAACTAGCCTCATAAAGATGAGCTGCCCCATGAGCATGGCAAGCTCCAATCGATGCTTGCTGCGAGCTTGGCAAAAACAAATGATACAAATCAATAGAATATTCACCGGCCCGACAAGCTTCAATATTTTCTTTAAGCTCTAGTTTTGTTGTGTGTAAATTTTGCTTTTGGGACAAGCGCCTCCATGGTCGGTAATCTGTTAGCAAGTTCGATCGCAGTTCAAAAGATTTAGGCAGCACTTGGTCCTGAAACAAAGAGAGATCTTCTTGCTCTAAAAGATTGTAGCTTAAATCTAAAGTTTTTATATTGGCAGGAATTTCTGCAAGATCTATTTTCCTAATTTCGTTAAAGCTTAAGTTTAAGGATCGCAATGATGTCCACGAAGCCAAGGAAGGTACGGTACCAATCTTGCCTCCACTTAAATCCAAATCTAATATTGAAGCAGGAAGCTCCGGCAAGGGATCTAAAAAATCGGAGCTTTCGCCCTTCATTTTAACTTTTCGCAAAGAGACAAAATGGGAAAACAATGAAAAATCAACTGGCCACCGCTCCCAAGTACCAATATTGATCTCTTGCTTTAAAATCAAGGCTTCAAAAGCCTCTGAACATGAAAGATATGTATCGCGCAAATAGGACCCTAGTGAATGGGGCTGTTGATTTTTTTGGCAGTCCAACAAAAAGGCGGCTTTGCGATTGTCATTGGAGCTTTGATCTTGCTGTACCTTTATGGGCTCGGCGCAAGCCACAAGAAAAACTAGAACTATAAGCCATTTGTTCATTTCGCTGCGACTCAAATAAGCAGTTTTAAAAGTGTTTAGCTGCTTAATAATGGTGTCTTAAGGGAGGCTTTTAGTAGCAACGTGTCACAAGAGAGGGCTTGTAACAACTACCCTATGACACGGCGCCACCGGTCCGTGCTTAGAAAGTCTTTTTAAAGTATATTTCCTAAGGGTTAGGCCTGTTGTGAAAAGGAAAGTATTACTCCTCTTATCTCTCACCAAAATTCGCTTAACGGCTTTTGTCGTTATGAGTGCAATGGCTGGCATATATATTGGAAACACCGATCAAAGTTCTCTTAGCTGGATTGAACTCATTGCCTTTCTACTTGGCACTTTCGGGGTTGTAGCCGCCGCCAACACTTTAAATTGTTACTACGAAATCGATGTAGACCGACTCATGAAAAGAACCGCCAAGCGCCCTCTGGTTACTGGTGAGATCACTCCCAAAGCAGCTTTACTATTCGGCTGGACTCTCGCTATAGCTGGTAGTTTTTTGCTTGCATACTTTAACAATCTCTTAACGGCATTCTTAGGTTTTTTAGGTTTCGCTCTCTATGTTTGGTTTTACACTCCACTTAAAAAAAAGAGCATGCACGCCTTAAGTGCAGGAGCCATTCCTGGAGCACTTCCCCCCGTGATGGGTGTTACCGCTATAACAGGAGCGATCAATGCCGAAGCATTAGCCTTGTTTGTTATTCTTTTTGCTTGGCAAATTCCACACTTCCTTGCCATCGCCCTCTTTTTTAAAAATGATTATCAAAATGCCGCTTTAAAAACTGTAGCGGTAGAAATGGGAGAAAGCAAAACCTTAAGCCTAATGAAAAGCACATTTATACTTTCACTCATTGTGGCCTTTTTACCTTATTTCTTTTTTGAAGCAGGTTTAAGCTTTCTTTTCATTGTAACAGCATTTATATCTATATTTTCGGTACTTTACGCCAGAAAACTTAATCAAAATATTAACTTAATGGCAAGAAGCCGTTTTATTTTTTTTGCAACTTTATTCTACCTACCTACCGTTTTAGGCGCCTGGATGTTAGATAAATTAGGAGTAAGCTTTTAAAAATGTCGACTGTGAAATTACATCTTTTGTTTCGTATTTTTTTGTGTCTAGCTGGTGGAGGCTTCTTTACAATTTCCTCCCAAGCTCAAACGCAAAAACAAATGCATCAGCAGAATTACGGTAAAGAAAAACCTCAAGTCCATGCCCAAGGCAACAAAAAAGTCAGCAGATCTTTTTGGGATATATATAAAACTCCAAAAACAATTTTTAAGTACGGAGAAGAAATAGACACGGCTTTTTTTACAATCACCGCCGGGGGACTGTTTTGGTATATTTTACTCTCAATTTTATTGCTCTACTTTATTATTTTTAACCGCTACAAAAAAGGCCGTCGCGCCTTTTACACTCACGGCACCGATAAAAAATATTCAAAGGTAAAAACCTTTTTAGATGTGGCCGTATTTATATCTCTCGATTTGGTGATCTGGGTCTTTTCCTTCAAGGCGACTGGTAGTCCTTTTGGCTCGGATTTTGGTTTTATTTGGAAAAATCCAAGCGGGCCGGATGTGGTCAGAGTGCAAGTTATGCCTCAACAATGGGCTTGGAACTTTCGCTATCCAGGCGAAGACAAAACCTTTGGAACCAAAGATGACATCTACACAGTAAATGAATTAATTGTTCCCAAAGATAAAAAAGTAAACTTACAACTTAAATCAAGAGACGTTATTCACGGCTTTTGGATTCCAAATGTGCGCATGCAAATAGACGCACTTCCCAGCCAAATATCTCGCATGTGGTTTGAAGCCAATCAAACTGGCGACTTTGAAATTGTCTGTGCTCATTTATGTGGAACACACCATTACAAAATGAAAGCCTTTTTGAAAGTTGTAGAAGAAAATGAATACACTTCTTGGAAAGCGGAGATGTCGAGCTGGGCTCAAGCCTCTTACGACCAAGAAAACCAAAAGAAGTACACCTGGGGTTGGACATGGCAAAAAAAATAAATACATATACAACGAATTTCAACTCTTTGAAAGGAAGCAAGTAGTATGTCCAGCGAACATCCAGTGAGTAATGATCCACGTGCTGAACAGCCCATTCACCACGCGCCGACTTCCTTTATTAGCAAATACATTATTTCTTTTGACCACAAGGTCATCGCAAAGCAATTTTTATTTTTTGGAATTTTCTGGACCATAATCGGAATTTTAATGTCCGTTATGATTCGCTGGACCCAAGCCTATCCAGGTGAAGCTTTCCCCATAATTGGACAACTTATCTTTCCTGACACCAATGGCGTTATTCCCCCAGACACCTACACCATGCTCTTCACCATGCATGGAACCATTATGATCTTTTATTCGATCACTCCGATTTTAATCGGCTGCTTTGGCAATCTGTTAATTCCTTTAATGATTGGTGCGCGCGACATGTTGTTCCCTTGGCTCAACACACTTTCTTTTTGGCTGATCTTTCTTTCAGGACTCGTTCTGCTCTATTCATTTTTTGTACCTTTAGGCGCCTCGGCTGTTGGCTGGACCTCCTATCCTCCTCTTGCATCATCTCCCTGGTCACCCGGCGCAGGACACAGTTTGTGGCTCTTCGCTCTTTTCCTAGCCGGAATGTCGTCGATTGTTGGATCCATAAATTATATTTCAACAGTGATCCGACTAAGAGCTCCTGGCATGGGCTTTTTTGACTTGCCTCTAACTATTTGGGGTCTATGGCTCACTGCCATCTTAAACGCTTTGTTTTTACCGGTACTGGCCTCAGGATTGCTTCTATTGTTAATCGACCGCATGTTTGGAACGGCCTTTTTTATGGCGGGCGCCATGGCACCACAAGGTACGGTCGGCGACCCTATACTCTATCAGCATTTGTTTTGGATTTTTGGCCACCCGGAAGTTTATATTATTATCCTTCCTGCCTGGGGCATGGTTTCTGACTTTCTTTCTTTCTTTGCCAGAAAGCCTGCCTTTGGTTACAAGGCAACAGCCTGGTCTCTGACGGCCATTACAATTTTAAGCACCTTGGTTTATGGACACCATATGTTTACAACTAATATGGCTCCCTTACTTACATCGGCTTTCACAACCTTAACTTTGTTGATTTCAATTCCTTCAGCCATCTTTTTTATCAACTGGCTGGGAACACTTTGGCGTGGAAACATTCAAATCAACACAGTGAGTTTGTTTTCAATAGGAATGTTATTTACTTTTGGAATAGGCGGATTAACGGGCTTGCACCTTGCAGCTGTTTCAACAAATCTGGCCTTACACAACACATATTTTGTTGTTGGTCATTTCCATTTAACCATGGCATCCGCGGCTCTTTTAACAACTATAGCGGCTACCTACTTTTGGTTTCCAAAACTTTTTGGACGTTTAATGAGTGAGCGGATTGGTAAAATCCATTTTTGGACGACTTTTATTCCGTTAATGGTTATTTTTACAGGCATGATGATTATGGGTTATATCGGCCTACCGAGACGATACTACAATCCTTATGAGTACGAAATTTTTAAAGACACCTTACCTATGAACAAATTGCTAGCCTTTTCGGTTTTGGTTGCTTTTGGCAGCTTACTGCTATTTCTCTTTAATATCTTTTGGTCCATGTTCTTCGGCAAAAAAGCAAGTGACAATCCTTGGAACGTTGGAACCCTTGACTGGTGCACGTCATCGCCACCTGCCGTACATAATTTTGATGAAATTCCTAAGGTCTACAATGGCCCTCATGAATATTCACACCCTAAGGTTAAAGATAAGGATTTTATTTACCAAAACGAATACATTGAAGGAGTGAGTCGCAAACTAGATGAAAATGCCTAGCCTCTCTCTATCTGCCAACGTGCAAAAGAGACAACATTTGTTAACAGAAGTTCAACTTGGCACCTTGTTGGCCATGGCTTCCTTGAGCATGCTTTTCGCCACTTTGCTCCTAGCTCTTTTGCTCTTAAAAAGTGAGAATCCACAATGGCACACTTGGCTTAGTTCTTCCATGACATCTACAACCGCATGGCTGAGTTGTTTTGTATCTATTTGCGCCGCTATATTTTATACCTTTAATTTTATGCGCGAAAATAAATACAAGATAATAGCTCTTTTGCTGACAATCTCTTTTGTCATTATCCAAGTTTTTTGGCTGCTAAATTCAAAGCTTAACTTTGATTCGGGAGGCGTTGCTTTAGCTTTTTATTCAACCTTGGTCGTCGTGCATTTGATCGTCCTTGGATTTTGCACGGCCTTCTACGTTAATGCGCAATTTTATTCAAAGAAAGTTGCCAAAGCCAGCGCTACCAATCTTTTGCAACTTTTTATAGCTTTTGTGTGGCCAATATATTTTTTCGCACTGGTGGTTTTTTAAAATGACAACAAAATACAACTCAATAAAATACCTATCTCTTAGTTTGCTCTTATGCTTTTTTTCTTGCCAAAATAAAAACGCAGATTTTGGACCGCAAAAATTAGGCGGCAAATGGGTTTCTACAAATACCTTAGAGTTGGGCCAGCAAACATATATGACTTACTGTGTATCTTGTCACGGCGTAAGCGGCGACGGAAAGGGACCCGCTTCGATTGGTGCCCACCCTCCACCTAGAAATTTTCAAAAGGGCTTATACAAATTTGCTTTTGTAGAAAGCGGCAGCCTTCCAAGAGATGAAGATTTAAAACGCACCATTCGCTACGGCTTAAGAGGCACACCTATGTTGCCATGGGATATATCCGACAAACGCCTAGATGCAGTTGTGCAATACATAAAAACTTTTTCACCTGTTTGGAAAGAAAACGAAGCAGGCCAAGCTTTAGAGATGAGTGAAGATCCATGGGGAGCAAAACTTGCCTCCCAGGCTATTGAACAGGGCAGAAAAGTATATAACGGTGTGGCCCAATGCTATGCCTGTCACCCCTATTATTCTTCCCTCGAACAAGTAAACAAAGACACTCAAGAAATTTTGCAAATGAGCACAACAGAATTTGCCAGACCTGATCCCTGGAATTCCGTGCTCTCTGGTTCTGAATATGATGCGCAATTTATGCCTCCAGATTATACTAAAAACTGGATTCGTAGCGGCTCGGATATAAAGAGCATCTACCGAGTGCTGGCCGCCGGAGTGAACGGCACGGCCATGACTCCCTGGAAGGGCATGTTGTCTCTAAATGGTGACGAAGTTGAATCCGAAAAAAATCTTTGGGCTGTAGCCTATTATGTCAACAGCTTACAGATGCTAAAATACGACTGGAAAAACCGTCACGACTTTGTTAATAAACTTCACAAACAATTAAAAGAAGACGTGAAAAGCTACTCACCCTAAAAAATAAAATGACAAACACCAAAAAACTTAACCCCATACAAAAACTCGTCTCATCACCTTTCTTTTGGATTGTATTTTTAGCCTTGGCTTTTAGCATTCCGCTTTTTAGAAGCTGGCAAAAAAACAATGACTTTAAAGAGCTTCCAAGATTGGGCCAAGTTCCCAACTTCGAACTTACCGATCAATTTAACAAAACCGCGCGCTTTAAGGACTTTGCCGGCAAAGTAACTGTTACAAATTTTATTTTTACAAGTTGCCCAGACACCTGCCCTATAATGACTCGCCAAATGGCTGAAGTTCAAAAACGTCTCTCCTACGTAAAAGATCATGTAAGACTTATTTCAATTAGTGTGGACCCCAGCAATGACAGTCCCGAAAAATTATTTAAATACGCAAAGAATTATGGAGCCAACATGAAGCTCTGGTCATTTTTAACCGGTCCCTTCGAGGAGGTTCAAAAAACTATTATTGGCGGCTACAAAATGGCTCTTGAAAATCCCAAAGAAACGACTCCTGACAAAAAAGCAATGGATCACTCCAATCACGCCCACCACCAAGGACACTCCACTCACGCTGATCACTCAAAACACAACCATGCTCAGCCAGACCCAGGCATAAGCAATCAATTTTTAGACATTGTACACGGAGAACGCTTCGTTATAGCGGACCGCAAGGGCAATATTAGATCTTACCGTCACGCTCGCAGCGAAGAAAACATCGACCAAATTGTGCAGGATATAAGTATTTTAGTAAACTCGCCTGTGCTCGGGCGCTAAAAGAATTTAAATATTTCTCCTTAAATTCAAATACTTAAAATTGATTTTCAGTATTTCCTTTACCACTCTAGTCCCATTTTTGTAAAAAGCTTTGAATGGATCTTTGTAAAAAGAATGCAATCCTTGGCCTCGTTCTGATTGGGCTTTTTTATTGCAAACACAACCAAGCTCTTGTCTGCAACCAAGGCAGCAACCACAGCCAGATTGTTTCTAAGCTTTCAAGCTTTAATGATGGCTTTACCTATACAATCACAGTTGAGTGCCGCAACTCCGAGGCGAAAATAAAATGGCGCAAATTTCAAAATGAGAACGAGCCTCCCATTGAGTCGACAATTTTTGTTCGAAACTTGAAAGAAGGTGAAGTCCTTACACTAGACGCCGTACTTGACCCCCAAAACCCTCAACTTAAGTCATACTGCTTAATCCAAAATGGCCAAGAACTAAGCCTTCGCCAATATCAGTTTATTACGGGAAAATTTTTAGTCACCGCAACAAAGTCTCCACACATCACAAATTCCAACATCGCACGCATCGCCCTTTACCCTCAATGGCTTTTTGAATTTTCTGATGAGAATATACCTAGCACTGTTATATCTGCGGACGACTCGGTTAAACTTACATCTTTTAAAAAAAGTCGAAACCCACCGGAAGGCGAAGCAGGGTTTAGCTCCTTGACTGAAAATTTTCTTGGCCATTATCACTCCGAAACTGGTCAAGCGATCTACTTTACCCAGGATGGAAAAGCCTACCAAAAAGATTTTGGTGCTGATAAAATATGGGAAGTCAATTTAGACCGAACTATGCTTCCTTCAAACCACCCTCTGTATAAAAAATCATGTGAAAATAACTTATATGCAATCTAAATAGATCATAAAGTCTAAACATAGATTGAATTAATATTCTTGGGCGCTACAATATTTAAATAAATCCTCTCTAAAATCAGCAAGTTAAAATGTGGCCTGCAATATTACTTTGCTATTCAGCCTAATTTTTTGTAAAAAGGCCAGATGGATCTCTTTAAAAAAAATGCAATCCTTAGCCTCGCTATACTTGCTCTAATTTACGCTCAACATAGCCAAGCCCTTGAGTGCAACCATAGCAGTAACCTTAGTCAAGTTGTCTCCAAGATTTCTGATCCTAATAATGGCGATACCTACACAATCACAGCTTATTGTCGCAATGGTTTTGCGAGTATCATTTGGCGTAAATTTTCTAATGGGAGAGTGTCTTCTATGGCCACACTTTTCAATCATAAGATAGAAAAAACAGAACGTATTCAAATTGATGCTGTACTGGATGTCAAAAACCCTCAACTCGATTCTTATAGCTTAATCAAAAGTGGGGATCAGCCGCACCTTCGTCAACATCAATTTATAACAGGTACATCTCAAACGATTGTTTTAAACACTCACGACTTAGGAAGAAACATAGAAAGTGTTACTCTTTATCCTGGAATGCCTTTTGAATACTCTGTTAGATCACTGCCCTCTGTCCTGCGAGCTGTCTCAAATGAAGGGCAAAGACTGATCAGTAGAGACAGGCCAAAAGGGGGGATAGGATATAGTTCAAAGTCAGCTAGTTTTGTTGGCCATTATCACTCCGAAACCGGACAAGCGGTCTACTTTACCCAGGATGGAGAAGCCTACCAAAAAGCTTTTGCTGCCGATGAAATACGGGAAGCCCCTTTAGACCCGACTATGTTGCCTTCTGGTCACCCTCTTTATGAAAAACCTTGTGAAGGCAGCTTAAACCCAACATAAAGCCCCTTTAGATGAAAATATATAGTGTATTAAGAGCATCCCTGCTAAGACACTACTAGTTATGGCAACTGCAAAAAACCAAGGACATTTTGTGCTTCCCAGCAAGCAAAGAGATGACTCAAAACTAAGCCCTCTCAACCAAGCTCAAAATCTGAGCGTTCAAGAGCTATTTTTTCACCTAAAAGAAGCAGACAAAGATCAGTGGCTGAATTGTCTACAAACATTGTCCAGCCCTCAAGTTCAAGGTTTAATCGATATAGATTGTTGGAATGGCGATTACTTTAGACAAGGTCGCTTTGAATTGTATTTTAAATCACTATGCCTTTTGGATTACAGCAAATTAGGCCATCACTTACGATTTTTAGAACGTGAACTATGGGCCTTAGGTCTTAGACACTACATACAATGTTTTGATCTCGATCACGACAATCCACCAAACCATATCCCTGAAGAAAAACTTGTTTTTAGCTTGGATCAAAAATACTACTTAGTGCTTAAAGATAGCAAAGCTGAAAACAAAGAAATGCTGCAACTTTTTTTAAACAAAGCTTCTGCTTATGACATCAATCTGTGCCGACGTCTTTTAGAAGATTGCAAGGTCAACAGCTTTAGCGAATTGAACGAAGATTGCTACCGAGTTAAAAAGAATCGCTTACTCGACAGCGGTTTCGAAGATTATAGCGACGCCGTTCAAATCTACAGCCACGGTGAAGCTCTTGCCCTAAAAGAGCAGCTGCTCAAAAACCCACTTAAAAAAGTTTTTTTACACAAGAGCTCAGCGAGCATAAATTTATCAAAATCAATAAGTCTTAATCAAAAGACCATTAGTGATAATTTTTTCTCTGAAGTTATTCAAACTTTCCAAGAACAAGAAGAAATCTTTAACGAAATTAACCGAGAATACGCTGCCACTTTAAATGCAGCTTTAGTTGCTGACCAGGTGATTCACCGCTCCCTTGCCGAAATTCATAGCCACAACAAACAAAGCCACAACTATATAAACTTAGGTCTCCTGTATTTAAGTGAAGCCAATAAAGAAAAAGCTAAAGAGCTTATTAAAACTCAAGCCATTAAAGAGATCTTTAGACTTGGCTGGCTTTTGATTGATAACTTAAACCAAGCGGCCTTAAAAGTTAAATCGGGCTTCCAACCAAAGCACTTTTCTTTAATTGATAAAAAACTGCTAAACGCTTTAAAGGGTCGTCACCTAAAGATCCCAACAGAATGTTTAAATGACCTTATGATTCAACAAAATGAAGAGTTGTTCCTGCCAGAGCTTGATAGTTTACAAAAAATTGGTAAACAACTTGCTACGCTTTCGACCATGACAGATTACCTTGTACGCAGCTTTGACAAACAGCTAAAGCTGACTACGAGCATTTGGAGCCAAAATGAAAATATCTTTGTTCGGTTAAGCAGCTTCGTCTTTTTACTTGCCTGCCAAGAAAAAGATTTCAAGCGGCTAAGTGAAGATGCTTTTATGCAAATGGCCAAAAAATACAATGCCAAAACAGCCGCTGAAGTCATGCAAAAAATCGTTGAGAAAGCTCCTGCAGATTGCCAAAACTTATTAAAAAGCAGACTACAAGATGCTTATCAATCTATCGCTCATTACTTGGACAATAACAGTTCCACTCAAACAATCGAAAGACAATGGCTACCATTTTTTAGCTGGGATATTAAAGAAAAAGCCTAGGCTACGAAGTTCAAAATGATTCTGATATTTGTACAATTCTTAGAACGACTTAGCCTTGGAGCCTTTGTGGGTAAAATACTTTTTTTCGCCATTGCAATTGCTCCAACAGTTTTTAGAATACTAGAGCGAAAAGAAGCCTCCCAACTGCAAAACGCAATTTTTCCTAAGTATTTTGGACTGGGGATAATATTTGCAGTTGTTTTTTTAATCAGTAGAGCTGCTAAAAACTTTCTAACAGCTAATTTTAATAACCCAAAAGAATGGTGTATCTTTATATTAGCTTTTACTGTCCTTGCTATTTATAGCTACTGCCTGTTATATTTAACTCCCAACATTCAGGCCTTACAAGACTTAAGCCAAGCACCAAGTGAAGAATTTCAAACCCTACACAAATCAAGTGTAAGGCTCAATATAATATGCTTGTTTATTTTATTAATTATGCTTTTAATTTTTTAGAAGTAGTAACGAGCCCCTATTAATCCATTAAAAGAAAAATCAGTAGAGGGGCTAAGGTCAAAAATCCCAGCCAATTCTACAAAAAGTTCAAGGGGCATAGAGGCCAACGTATAACTCAAACCCACAGGAAGACGTGCTCCTAATAAAAGATCATTCGAAAACTTAGCGCGAGCTCCTAGACCAAAATATAAATCAACCGGTCGGTACTCGATATCAAAGACACGAAGAATACTATATAGATAATCTCCATGAACATGAAAGGCTCCACCATTAATAAAAGACCACGATAGACCAAGGTCAAAAGCGCAGACAGGGTCCAAGTTATATCGGGCACTCAAACCAGTTGGCTCGCCAATCGAAAGCCCCACTCCAAAATCTTGCTGCTGCCTCAACTGAGAATGTGACTCTTGCGCAAAGACTAAAACCAAAAGCAACAGAACAACTCTACTAAAAATTCCTTTATTTTTTATCATATAGACACGCTATAACTGACTTTCACAGCAAGCAAGTCTTCAAAAAGAAAACTTAATCAAATCTTTATCCAAGCCAGCGCTGCAATTGGCTATCTTGAATATGGGGAAAAAATGATGAAGTTCCGTAACTATATTTGTATTAGTTTTAGCTGTCTTATGTTGTGCTCTGCTTTTGCTCGACCTAATTCTGTTTTACCTCGTCATCATAATTCAAGCTCAAGAGTTGATAGCTTAAAACGAAGCAACACGAAAAGTCTTACGCTTTTTCAATCTGGACGCCAGCCTCAGAGTCTCGCCCAAGAAAATAAATTTTACCGTCATAAAGGATGGGTTATAGAAAAAATGCCAGGTCGTAATCCTGCTTCTGCAGATAGACATCCAGCGACTTATTCTCCAAGACCCATTCAGCACGATCCACTTATAAACGGACGGCAATAAAAAAAGGCTTGGCTCTCACATTGAGAGCCAAGCCTTTTTTATAGTTAATCAAATAATAGATTAGTTTCGACTATGGTAACTAAAGCCTGCGTTGATTCCCCACTGACTACCACTTGTAGATCCAGTACGACGTGGAAACAAAGTAGTTCTTGCATTACGGTAACCGTTGTATCCGTAACAAGGGTTGTAACAAGGGTTACTAGCAGGTTGACGATAGTAGCTAGGGTAATAAGCAGAAGCACAGTCACGTGCGAAAGGCACGAACGAATAACCACCTATTGCGTAAGGAGAATAAGGTCTTGCTCCATACTGATTGCGAGCATAAGAGCCGTAGCCACTGTTGCCGCTGTTATATTGAAAATTTAAACCTATGCCCCAATTAGCAGCACTTTTTTCTGCAGCAGAAGCTTCTTGGCTTATTAGACTCATTCCTAAAATTAATCCTAATGTTATAAATACTTTTTTCATCTTTCTATCTCCTCCGAAATTCTTTCTTACTTTAATTATCGCAAGGTAGGTGCCAGTAGACACAGGCCCTAAAATACTGAAAATATTAGATAATCTGTTGAAAATAGATCGGAAGAGACAAATTTTGCATTGGAAGTGCCTAAAAGATAGTCAGTTTTGGGCTTATATAACAACTTAGTGTAAGTACCTGAATCTTGTATGCAGGTACACTCGGAGTTAAACAGCCCAAAGATCCTGTGTTGCCGTCTTGCGGTACGACTCAAAATATCTAGAACTTCTGATGAGTACACGAAATTATTGGCTAATACTGCTTGCGGGAAAAATAGCTTGTATTTCATATTAGGGTTTTATATAATGCTCACCTATGAATGTAGATATTTTGCGTCTAGAACGGCTTGTTACCAATGCTTAAAAGAGCTGCATTCAATAGAGTGAGTAAATATCCGCGCTTTAAAAATACAAATCTTTACACAATAAAAACGCTAATTTTAATTTTATTTGTACAACTAAATTCTATAGCTGCAGATTCCAACAAAGCTAAGACAGAAAGTTCTGGCACAAATTGCACATCGCATCTAGCTGGCAACCCATCCGTTCCCCCTAAAGAACAAATAGAATTTGAGACTTTTCCTAACTCTGAGGGCACAACCCCTGCTGGAAATCATGAATTTTTTAAGAAGCCAAGCGGAACTCTATTTCTTAATGTAGAGGGACTTGGTCAAATGGCTATTATAGAAAATAGCGATGCAACAGGCATAAATCGCATTATTGAAGCCAGTGGTATTAACGAAGGTACTCCACGAACTGTGTTCACATTTCACGCGCATGTTTATGCTGCAGATGGTTCACGCAGTCTACATCCTTCTGGCGAAGTAAAACCTGTTATTGAGAGTGCTATTACAGAAGAACACAATAGGTTTTATAATCAGATAAAATCTCAAAATCCTGAGGCGAAAGGGGTAATTTTAGAGTTACTGTATACACACCCTAAATATGACACTATAGATTCTGAAGAAAGCTGGACGCTATACCCTCTTAATGATATTGATTTTGAATATGCCAAAGATGTTTCTAAAGAATCAAAAAACTACTTCTTTTTAACTTTAGTTTCTCCAAATGGCTACCGTTATTCTGTAGCTTTTTTAAAAGGACAAAATGTCTCAATGGAAGTTTTTAAATAAACGAACTCCACAATTCTTGCAGGATTCACAGATGTGATACTTACTGAAATACTCACTAATAGTCAGTTTTGGGCTTAGCTTTAGAGCATTATGCCTATCAGAGCCTTATAATATTGACCAAGGGCTAGCACATATTATACGATGCGTTATCAGGTGAAAACAACTCCCATATATTTTTGGATACTAATCCTAAGTAGCTTAAATTTAAATAGCTTTCTATTTAGCCGCAGCTATTCTTGTGAGGAGTTTTTAGCTATGGCAGACCAGAAGCTCCCACATCTCAGAGAGAAAAACCCATTCTTCACCTTAGACGACGAGAGATCACAAGAATTCCTTTTCTTTGAAGCTAAATTGGTAAACCCCCGAGATCTACCAATTCCCTACGATGGCAACTCTTTATCAGTTGAAAATATGGACACAAATACGATTCACAACGGCCTACTACATTCTAGTAGCGACACCGTCGCATACAAAGACATAATATTTAAACTACTGCGAGAGTTTCCCGATCTACCGTTGGTGATTCATGACCTAGGAGCTGGCAATAGCCTAGCCACAACTGCCGCGATCATTAGCGAATACCGACGCTTAAAGCAGTTAAGCCAAATTAATTTTGCAAGAAGGCAGGCCTTGAGGTTACGAGGTGAAATTTCAGAAATCCTTGATTGGGAACAACCTTACTTGGCAGAAGCTAAAGCAGTTCGGCAAGGTCCAGAATATTGGGACAATCGTGCCTCAGAGTTAGAGATGTTTTTTAACCCCGCACTTAAAGTTGTCGCTGTTGACAACAATCTACAAGCTTTACAAAGTTCGCGCGACAATGTGGCAAGCTTTGGACTAAATGAGTATTATGATTTTTTAGCTCAAGATTTAGAAGCCTATTTAACCCAGTGGCCAAAAGAAAATTTTGGAGTTAACGATGCTATCGCCTCCAACCCTCCCTATGTGGCTATCCCTGAAGATATTAAAGACCCAGCTTTTAAGGCAGTTGACGGCGGAGTTGATGGCAGTCGCTACTTTGAAAAAATATTAAACGCTGAACTTAAAGCTGGAACTCATGTTGCCTTACTTTGGAGCTCTTTATCTAATCCTCAAAAAATATTTGAGCTTATAAAAAAAAATAATTTCAAGATTGTCGCATCGGAAGCCTATGGAATCAAATTTGGACAATATACCAGCCACCCTAAAGTTCTTGCACATTTAAGAAAGCTTAAAGATCAAGGAATTGTTTATTTTGATGACGCCTCAGGTGAAAATAAATATTACGTTGTTGTTGGTACTGTTTTAGTTAAGCAATAGCAGCTGTAAAAACTAAAAAAGCCGCTTCCCTCCAAATAAGAGAAACGGCTTTTGCAGTAAAGATATTTTAAAAAACTACTTAAGAAGACGCTTTGTTAAAGCAGCTAAGACAGCTCCCAAAATTGGGGCCACCCAAAAAAGCCACAATTGACTTAAAGCAACTCCGCCAGCAAAAAGAGCTGGACCTGTACTTCTTGCAGGATTCACAGATGTGTTACTTACTGGAATACTCACTAAGTGAATCAATGTAAGCCCCAAACCAATGGCAATTGGAGCCATTCCAGCAGGTGCTTTTTTATCTGTAGAACCTAAGATAATTAACAAAAAGAAATAAGTCATTACAACTTCACAAATCAACACAGACATCATTGAATATCCACCCGGTGAAGCCGCACCAAAACCATTTGTTGCAAAACCATTCGCTACAGAAAAAGTGTCTACACCGCCTGCAATAGTAAATAGAAGCAGGGATCCAAAAGCACCACCTAGTACTTGAGCAATAACGTAGCCAACAACATCACCACCTGGATGACGTCCTGCAACCGTTAGTCCGATTGTAACAGCTGGGTTAAAATGTCCTCCAGAAATATGTCCAACAGCGTAAGCCATTGTTAGTACAGTCAAACCAAAGGCCAAACTGACTCCAACTAACCCAATGCCTGCGCCGCCAAAGTTAGCAGCTAGCACGGCTGATCCACAGCCACCAAAGACCAACCAGGCCGTTCCAAAAAACTCAGCTAAAAGCTTATTCATATAAAATTCTCCTTCTTAAGATACATTTTTATAACGCATCCTATTTTTAACTTTATCGAAAATTCAGGCTTTGCAAAGGGCAAAAGCAAGTAAATTTTTCAAATAATCCTTGCATTTCAAGCTTTTGCAGAGCTTTGTAAATTACGTTCTTTTTCATAGCAAGCTGGACAGACAGGAACATACAGCTCCTCAGCCCCCAGCTGAATTTGAGGACCAGAAAATATAGCCTTGCCATCCACCCGCCTTAAGTTAAACAAAGCCTTGCGATCACAATAGTGACAAGTATTTTTAACCTCTTCAATGCTGTCGGCAAGTTCTAAAAGCCGCTTAGAGCCCTCAAATAGCTGTTGCTTAAAGTCTGTTCTTAAACCATAGCAAATCACTGGAATATCTTTTAAAGAAGCTAACTCTCTAAAATAATCTACTTGAGCCTTTTTTAAAAACTGAGCCTCATCAATAAGCAGACAATGAATATCGATTAAATCTTCTTCGCTAAAGCTAAAATCATCTCCAATTAAAAAATCAGCCGATTTTTCTAAACCAGCCCTAGAGCGTATTTTTTTTTCGCCAAAGCGATTGTCGATTAACGGTTTTAAAATATAAATCTTCTTGCCCTGAAGAGAATAGTTATGGGCCACTGCAAGTAGATTTAGTGTCTTGGCACTTCCCATTGTTCCGTGCCGAAAATATAGCTTTGCCACAAGGCTAGTTTTACACCTAAGAGCTTACGGTGCAAAAATGGGTTTAAAACTTCTAAAAATTGCGTCGCGTTATTTCTTTAACTAAGAAATACGCAGCGATGAGCTCCAAAAGTAGCGATTAAGGGCTTTTAAGCTATCGCTTGTAAAGCTTTTGGATTTTGATCTTTACGTGGGAAGGAAATTTTACATTCTAGCATTCTTGTTATTGCCATCAATTCTTCACGCCCAAGCCAGATTTGAGCGCGCCGCTCAGTTTTGCTTGAAAAAAAATTACCGCAAAGTAGCCTGTGAGCATATTGAAAACGAAAATGTTCTTTTTATTCCCATACTACACAAAGCTATAAACAAAAGCGTACAAGACAAGTTATATGCAGGCGTTCGAAAACTGCGGGTTGCCAAACGATTTGTTGATGTGACCGTAAGCCCTGACTTAGATCGCGTTTGGGATGCCTACAGCATTCAACTTGATTACGAAAATTTCAAAAGACGCATTAAAGCAAAAGCTTCAAACGAAAGACTTAAGGCCTGCCAAAAAGCTTGCCTTGCAACTTGTATTAGCTCCAACTTGATCTCGCCTGAACACCATCCTTTTGATAACTGGCGAGACGCCCTTGAAAAAGGCGAAGGAAGCTGTCGCTCATACACGGGCATCGCTGTGGATATTATGAAAGACCTTGGTTTAAAAGCAAAATACACTTCTGGATTATCTGAAAGCAATGATGATTACCCCAACCACAACGATCGCGCTTTTCGCACCTCTCATGCCATGGTCAAGATTAAATTAAAATACGAAGACTATCTTATGGAGCCAGGCTCGGATAGCTGTGAATTTTATGATGCCGACTTTAACCGCGACCCACATAAAAAACTAACTGTAAGAAATATACACTAAAGATAAGTTAACTGAATTCTACTTTTTCCAGAAAAAGGGCTGCAGCCGGAGCACAGAATCCAGCTTGTATACGTTTGTATTCAGACTCCACCGGAAAGAGAAGTTTTTTAAAATCCTCAATTAAAATTTTACCTTTTGCCACATCCAACATAGTACCAAGTAAATTTCTGACCATTTGTTTTAAAAATCCACCGCCCTTAAAATATAAAAAAACTTCCTCACCATAATAATGTTTCGATACAGCTTTTCGTACTAAAGTCACAGAATCTACAACTCTTACAGTGTTTACAGCCGAAGAACCACTCGAGACAAAGCATTTAAAATCATGTTCACCTTGCACTAAATCACAACAAGCTTTTAAAAGTTCAAAAGAAAATGACTTAGATAATTTTGAATCGGCAGGATCATAGGGAACAAAGAAATATTTTTCATGATGTAGCGCGCGCCTGCCTGCAGACATCCAGAGTTGATAGCGGTAGGTTTTACTTTTGGTATTCTTTAGAGCGTGAAAATCTTTTGCCCAAGCACAGTCCATAACAGCAATACTTTTAGGCAGAATTCCATTTAAGGATCTACGGAGCTCTTTACAATTTTTATCAAAATGGATTTCATCTTCCACTAAGGCATGAGCTAAAAATTCCTGGGCGTGCACACCAGCATCGGTACGCGAAGCACCTTGGACCACTATTCTTTGCTTTGATTTAAAAATAGTAGCCAAAGCATTTTCGAGCTCATATTGCACGGAGGATTTTGTTGACTCTTGTACTTGAGATTGCATCTGCCAACCGCAAAAAGCCGAACCTTCAAATTGTAGAATCAGCTTTAGTCTTTTCATAAATTTTGTATCATCTATGACGCCCCCTAACTGTAAAAGTAGATAGACACCTTTTACAGTTGGGGGGCGTCATGGGCTCTTTGTTCCTTTGGGTTATTTGTTTCGTGCTAGGTGGCTCTGGAGGATTTGGACGGCGTTGGTGGCGGCTCCTTTGCGAAGTTGGTCACCTGCTAAAATTAAATGCAAGGTCTTCGGCAATTGACTGTCTTTGCGCAAACGGCCGACCAAAACATCGTCCTGCAACTGTGCCTCTAAGGGCATAGGAAAGTGATTATTTTTTTGATCATCAACCAAACGCACACCATCAAAAGCCTCATAGTTCTTTCGTATGTCGTCTAAATTAAAATCTTTTGCAAAATCTACACTTACTGTTTCAAGATGAGATCGCCTAACTGGAACTCTCATACAAGTACAACTTAACTGCAAATCAGGAAGATCTAAAATCTTGCGAGTCTCTTCCATAACTTTTATCTCTTCGTCATTGTAAGCAAAGGTTGCCTCAGTGGGTTCTAAATTTAAATCAGAATTATGACTCATAATATTTCCCATTAAGGGAAACCCAAAAACCGGAGCCTTAGGTAGTGGCAGTTCATAATCACGCAACTCCTGCTCTTCTAGCTCCACCAAACCTTTAATTCCAGCGCCGCTTGCAGATTGGTAGGTGGAAACAACTACTCTCTTCATTTCATATTTTTTAAGAGGCGCCAAAGCCATACACAGCATAGCGGCCGTGCAATTTGGATTTGCAAAAACTCTAGAATCAAGACTGGCATCTGCGTTCACCTCAGGCACAATCAAAGGCACTTCTTTGCGCATTCTTAAGCCAGAAGAATTATCGATCAAATACTGCTGCCCTTCCAAATTATTAAGCAGGTCTTTGGCAACAATAGAGTCTGTGGCATTAAAAATGTAAGTTGCCTGCGAGAGTAAATTTCGGTCTTCACTGAGACTTAAAATGCCAAGCTCAGGTCGCCTACGTGAAGCAAATTTTAATACATCCTCTGAATTTATATTTAAACGTTCTTTAAGAATTTTAAGAATCTCCAAGCCAACCAAACCAGTGGCTCCCACAACGGCTATTTTCATGTCGACTTAATTCCTTTTCTTTTCTTTTTACGAATATAATAATATAGCTCACCAATTAAACCCGACAAAAAATAGGCCGAGGCAAAGGGAAACATAAAAGTCTTTGGTTTGGTAGAAAGCAAAACAATTAATAAAATCAAGACAACCAAGTACGCAAAAGCTTTTTGACTTTTAAAATTTAAATCTTTAAAGCTGCGATATCGAATATTAGTGACCATGGCTGCCGCCAAACTAAACAGAATCACCAAGATATAAATTCCTTTGGCTTCATAAGAATCACCAGGAAAAAATTCGTGATAAAACAAAACAGCCGAAGCAATTGTGCCCGCAGCAACCGGACTTGCCAAACCTTGAAAATATCTTTTCTCGGTAGACTGCTTTAAGACATTAAAGCGAGCCAAGCGCAAAGCCGCACAAGCCAAAAAGAAAAAACTCATCAACCACCCAATTCGTCCCATAGGCCGCAACGCCCATTGATACATAAGCAACGCCGGTGCCACACCAAAACTCACAAGATCGCACATAGAATCATATTGCTCACCAAAAGCACTTTGAGTTTTTGTTAAACGGGCCAAACGCCCATCTAATCCATCAAAAATTGCGGCTAAAATAATCGCCAAGGCAGCATTAGACCAATGTAAATTTATGGCAGAAACAATAGCAAAAAAACCACAAAACAAACCGGCCGTGGTTACAAGATTTGGCAGCAAATAAACCATAGTTTCTTTGCTCGTTTTGCTCATAAGAAGTGCTCTGTTTGCAATTAAAAGCCGGAACTAGATCCGCTGTCATCTTTAGGAGGCGTTAGAATTCTCTCAAAAAAACTTGGAGCGGGTTTCGATTCAGATTTTTCTTCGCCCTCTTCTTCAGTTTTAGTTGAAATTTCATCCTCATTTTGAAGCTTGGCAGAGTCTTCCTCAAGAGCTTGTGCGCTTTCTACTTGTGTATTTTCTACCTGTGCATTTTCTACTTGTGTACTTTCAGTTTGTGCAGAAAAGGACTCAGGATTTGAATCGGCACCTAAAACCGCAGCACTTCCAGTTAGTTCTGCAGGTTTTTCTTGCTCATCGCTAGGATTGCTAACTATATCTGGGTGCGAAAGACTGACTGGAGTTGTAAAACTACTCACAGGAGTGTCTATAGCGGGGATCACAGGAGGCAGCACAAAACTTTTTCTTATATTATTTGCATTGCCATCAGATTGATCTGTAGATGAAAATGAATCGGCACCATAGCTCTCGCCAGCACTGGCACTTGCGGCCTCTTCTTGAGCGCGCAATTCTTCTCCTTCAGCAATCACTTCTTTAACTAGTTCGTTGTACTCAACTTCTTCGCAGCGATCTTTTAAATCCTCTAAAGAAGAAAGATAAGTTTTCAGTTCTTTTTTCTTAACCAAGCCCTGAGTCAAGTTACGTCTGCGTAAACGAAGATCGTAAAGGTCGGGAACTACTGGAGAATCGCTATCTAATTGTGAGTCATTAATTGCCATAACTAGCGCATAAACTTAAGCAATAGTAACAGTGGGGTCAAGGTAAACGTCTTGAATAGCGTTTAATAAATCAACCCCTTCTTGCATGGGACGCTGAAAAGCTTTGCGTCCACAAATCAAGCCCATTCCACCAGCTCTTTTATTAATCACAGCGGTTTTTACAGCCTCGGCTTTGTCTGAAGCTCCAGAACTAGCTCCACCAGAGTTAATAAGCGGAATTCGCCCCATATAGCAATTTGCCACTTGATAACGGCAAAGGTCGATTGGATGATCTTGACATAGCTCGTTATAAACACGCTTATCGGTCTTAGCGAATTTGATAGCCTTAAAGCCTCCGTTGTTTGTGGGAAGTTTTTGCTTAATAATGTCTGCCCCAATAGTCACGCCTAAGTGATTGGCCTGCCCAGTTAAGTCGGCAGCCGCATGATAATCAACGCTATCAACCTTAAATGCCGAATTTCTAGCATAGCACCAGAGAATACAGCCCATGCCCAGTTCGTGAGCCAAAGCAAAAGCATTTGATATTTCTTGGATCTGTCTTCTACTTTCGGGACTCCCAAAATAGACAGTGGCCCCAACTGCTACGCAGCCCATATCGTGCGCCTGTTCAACAGCCGCAAACATAATTTGGTCGTAACTATTTGGGTAACTTAAAAGTTCATTGTGATTTAGCTTCATAACAAATGGAATTTTGTGTGCATATTTACGTGACAATATGGACAAAACTCCCAGAGTGCTAGCGACACCATTGCAACCCGCCTCCATAGCGAGTTTCACAATATTTTTTGGATCAAAATAGATCGGATTAGGAGCAAAGGAAGCAGCAGCTGTATGTTCGATTCCTTGGTCCACAGGCAAAATAGAAGTGTAACCAGTGTTTGCCAGTCTACCGGATCCAAGCAAGCGACTCATATTTGCCAAAACAGCATTTGAGCGATCTGAGTCCATCAATATCTCATCAACCCAACGGGCAGAAGGAAGCGTGATTTGTTCCTTAGTAATACCTTTGCATTGGTGATTCAAAAGTGTGTCAGCATCGGAGCCAAGTATTTCTTGATAGTTCATTCCCATAGCTCTAAAGCTAGCCAATCAAAGAATAGCTGTCTAGATAGAGAATAGTTAAATCTTTTAGAAACAATCAAGCCTGGACTCGGGATCTAGCAAATTTCTAAAAGCTGTACACATTAACTATTTTTATAATCTATAGCCGCTTTTACAAAAGAGACAAAGAGAGGATGTGGCCTCTCAGGTCGACTTAAAAATTCTGGGTGGAATTGGCAACCTAAAAACCATGGATGATCTTTTAATTCAAGAATTTCTACCAAGTCTTCTTCTGGGTTCACACCACTGATCAGCATTCCAGCTTTTTTGAGTTTTTGGCTAAAGCGATTTTGGAATTCTAAACGATGTCTATGACGTTCCACCACTTTAGACTTTGAATAAGCCTTACGAGCCAAGCTTCCAGCAGGCAACTGGCAATTATAGGCTCCAAGTCTCATGCTGCCACCTTTTTGTGCCTCTTTTTGACCGCGCATGTAATCAATAATTTTGTTCTTAGACTTTTCTGAAAACTCTGCAGAATGAGCGTCTTTTAAGCCACAAATATTTCTGGCAAATTCTACAGCCATAAGCTGCATACCTAAACAGATTCCAAAGTAAGGAATATTGTTTTCACGGGCATAACGAATAGCTTTGATCTTGCCCTCGGTACCTCTTTCGCCAAAACCACCCGGCACCAAGATTCCGTGGGACTGTGATAAAACTTTCTTTAGCTCTTTTTGACTGTTTTTTTCTTCAAAAATTTCAGAATCGATGTGTTGTATTTCAACTTTTTTACCGTTGGCCAAAGCACCATGTAGCAACGCCTCATTTAGAGAAATATAGCGGTCGGGAACATCTACATATTTGCCCACCATGGCGATGCTCACTTTATCTTTTACTTTTTTAGATTTTTGGACGACCTTCTTCCAGCTGCTTAAATTTGGTTTAGGGGTTCTGAGTTTAAATTTTTGACAAACTCGAGTGTCTAACTTTTCTCGGTGTAGAGCCAAGGGCAGGTCATAAAGGTTTTCAACGTCGGCCGCTGCAATCACATGACTAGCTGGTACGTTCACAAAAAGTGAAATCTTAGCTTTTATTTCGTCGCTAAGGACTCGGTCGCTTCGGCAAAGTAAAATATCCGGCTGAATACCAATCCGCCTTAGCTCTTGCACACTATGTTGAGTGGGTTTGGTTTTTAATTCACTGGCGCTGGCTATATAGGGAACCAACGTTAAATGCACATAGCAAACATTGTTTTCACCGAGATCAAATTTAAGCTGACGAATTGCCTCCAGAAAAGGAAGTGATTCAATATCTCCAACCGTGCCGCCGACTTCAATCAAACAAACATCGACTCCTTTGGCCACAGACATAATGTGTTCTTTGATCTCGTCAGTAATATGCGGAATCACTTGTACAGTTTTACCGAGATACTTACCCTGTCGTTCCTTGGCCAAGACCCGCTCATAAATTTTTCCCGAAGTAACATTTTGCTTTGAACTTACATTTTGATTGGTAAAACGCTCATAGTGACCAAGATCAAGGTCGGTTTCGGCTCCATCGTGAGTGACAAAAACCTCACCGTGCTGAAAGGGAGACATCGTCCCCGGATCCACATTCAAATAGGGATCCATTTTAAGTTGTTTGACTTTTAATCCACGTGCCTTAAGCAATAAGGCCAGCGAAGCACCAGAGAGCCCTTTACCCAAACTAGAAATAACTCCCCCAGTGATAAAAAGCAAGTGCGGCATGATCCGGTTATAGCGGTTCACAATTAAAGAAACAATAAAAATAAGCGAAGCAAATTTTACCAATAAAACGAGAGAGTGTGTGAAACACACGATCGGACAAAACGGTACTGAAATAGTGGCTTAGAGCGAGTATTTTAACTCAGATCAAGGCAGGAGAAGGGAGTGTGTGTGAAAAACACACGACCGGACAAAACGGTACTGAAATAGTGGCTTAGAGCGAGTATTTTAACTCAGATCAAGGCAGGAGGAGGGAGTGTGTGTGAAAAACACACGACCGGACAAAACGGTACTGAAATAGTGGCTTAGAGCGAGTATTTTAACTCAGATCAAGGCAGGAGGAGGGAGTGTGTGTGAAAAACACACGACCGGACAAAACGGTACTGAAATAGTGGCTTAGAGCGAGTATTTTAACTCAGATCAAGGCAGGAGGAGGGAGTGTGTGTGAAAAACACACGACCGGACAAAACGGTACTGAAATAGTGGCTTAGAGCGAGTATTTTAACTCAGATCAAGGCAGGAGAAGGGAGTGTGTGTGAAACACACGACGGACGACGGACGACCAATCCAAACAAAACGGTACGGAAATAGTGGCTTAGAGCGAGTATTTTAACTCAGATCAAGGCAGGAGAAGGGAGTGTGTGTGAAACACACGACCGACGACCAACGCAGAGCTGAGTTAAAATACTCGCTCTAAGCCGCTATTTAAAGGTGTCTAGGTCTGTGTGCCATTCCCCCCGCCACTCGCGAAGATAGCTGCGAGGTCGGTCGGGATTTTTAGTGTAATCGATTAAGATATAATTATAACCAGTTGATTTTCCGAGGCTTGATAGCTCCAAACTAACGGACTCAGTCCAGGTACCAGAATTTAGATATTCTTTGTTTTCTCCGTATTGGCGGTATTTTGCCCCGTGGGTGTGTCCAAAAATAACAGTATGAACATCTTCATTTGCCTTCAAAATCTTGCGTGCTTTGTTGTCCAAGTTATAACTTGAATGCAGCTCTTTTAAAATTTTAATAGTCGTCACAAGGTTTGAGGTCCGATAGAGAGATTTAGAAAAGCGGGTGCCTATAAAGTAAATCACAGCTCGTACAGCCGTTTTTAAAAACCACCATGTATCATTTATTAAGCCCCAGCGACAAAGCGCAGCTAAGGGCCTTACTTTATCAATAACGGCTCTTTCTTTTTTAAGAGGAATGACAAAATTTATAACAAAATGCGAACCCCATGGAAGATTAAGAATTGGTTTTTTTAAACCTTCGCTTAAATATATACGTTTGGGATCAAGGCGGTTTATAATTTCGTGTTGTTGTCCGTGCTCCAAGTGGATGCCATCAAAATAGTAACTAAAGTTATAAAAACGCACGGGAGCGCCTATAGCTTTAGCAAATTCTTCTTGGCAGGCTTCCCAGATCATTTCAACGTCATGGTTACCAACAACATAGGTAATTTCTTTACCGGGTAGAGCCGCAAAATCTCTTAAAGCTTTAAACCATTGGGGATGGCCCTCTATGATTTCTTTTAATTTTTCAAGGCTCATATCTTCGGTCAAAACCGGACTTACGTAGCCTCGATAATCCACTTGAATGTTATTTAAGATATCTCCATTTAAAATGATTTCAACTTCAGCATTTTCATATTCGCCAGTTGAGTAATGGAGAACAAATTCTTCAAACTCACGGTCGGCAATAAAGTCTTCCATCACATTAATAGAAGCATCTTTGTTGATGCGACCTTTACCAAGGTGTAGGTCGGAAACGACTACCTTATATTTTTTTTTTGTTTTAGCTTTAAGCAGCATTGCGATCATCATCGTCTGTATCGAGGCCAGGAAGAACTTCTTCTTCCATTCCAGACAACATTCCTTGTGCCATTTTAAGTGATTGTATCGCTCTATTCAAGCGCGCAGCTCTTTCTTCGGCCCTTTGCGTTTCTTCAAGCAAGCGCTCATTTAAATTCTCTAATTCAAACTCAAGACGATCAATTTCGCGCTTATACTCCAAAATACGATTGTCTTTAGAAGAAAGTAAGGCTTCTGCATCTCTTTTTTGTAATTCCAGCTTATTATACAATTCGCGCTCTCTCGTTCTAATTTTAAGGATATCAACCCTAACTCGTTCTCTAAAGTCATCTAATTTTTTTTCAGACCGAGAAGATTGAAACTGAGCATTATCCAGCTGAATTTGTAAATCTCTAACATTATGCGAATGTTTTTTTTCTAATTGTTCAACATGGTGTTTGTGTTGATCTCGAATATCTTCGAGGTTGCGTTTTTCACTTTCAAGATCATGAATCCGCATCTCATAACTTCGACGCTGACCTTCACTCTCCTTGTAAACATCACGTAATTTATCCAGCTGCTGCCTTAAGGCTTGTATGATCGCATCTTTTTCTTCTGATTCTCTTTCGCGATACTCAGCATATTTTTTGATGGTGTCGACATCTTTTTTCTTAGGTTTTACAGCTGCAACTACTTCTTCTTCGAAAATAGATTCATCACTACTGTTGTCATTTTTTGCGGAAAACATAGACAAAGCGCCACCTAAAAGAGCTCCGACTCCTTTTGCTGCAGCACTGTCAACAGAATCAGCTTCATCAAATTGAAGAGGCTTAATATCTTCGGCCAAAGCACTTTCCTGCATGGATTCAAAAGCTTCTTCGCCAAGAAGCATAGCTTCTTCACTAATATTTTCTTCTTCATTACCAATGGCTTCTTCTTTAATATCGGAAGCTTTTAATTCTACTTTCTCTTCTGAGGATGAATTATCTCCAAAGATTAGGTCCCCAGTTTGCAGAGAAGCAAATTCTTCAGAGTGATCTACAACAACTTCTTCTTCGACATGGCTTAGCTTAGACATATCGATTTCAGCCTGGGCCATTAAATCTTCAGAAAATTCACCGACCGGGATTTCTTGACTGACTCCAAAGTCATCTGCTTCTTCGTCCTCTAAATCTAATACCTCTTCAGACTGAGGCGCTTGTTCCTGACCTTCATCTGCGAGATTTTCTTCTTCTTCAGAAAAACCAAGCACCAGCTCATCTTCACTATCATCTAGGCTTAGTACTTCTTCGCCATCATCTAGACTCAGCACTTCTTCGCTATCATCTAGGCCCAGCACTTCTTCGCTATCATCTAGGCTCAGCACTTCTTCGCTATCATCTAGGCTCAGCACTTCTTCGCTATCATCTAGGCTCAGCACTTCTTCGCTATCATCTAGGCCCAGCACTTCTTCGCTATCATCTAGGCTTAGTACTTCTTCACTATCATCTAGGCCTAGCACTTCTTCGTGAGCGTCTACACCCAAGCCTTCTTGGTTTTCTTCAAAAGCATTCTCCGAAACTGCTAGATCTATTTCGTTTTCTTCAGATGCTTCTTCTTCAAAAATTGGCAAAACCTCGTCTTCAACCGATAACTGCAGACTGTCTTCAGCTTCGATTTTAAGCTCTGCAATTTGTTCTTCTGGACTTAAGAGAGCTGCAACATTTGTTTTTGGTGCCTTAAGTTTAAAATTTGAATCAATTTCATATTCATCGAGATCATCATCGTCCGAAAGTTCAGCTGGAAGCTCGCTTTCATCGGAAAAAATAAAATCTACATTCCAGTCTTGATCTGTAGAATATATTATTTGAGGGTTTAAAAGACTTTTGTCTTCAGAGCTTACAGGGCGGTCGCTTAATAATATTAAGCGATGCTTCTCCGACAGCATAGCAAGACAATCATTCCACACCGGAGGAGCCAAAGGCAATTTATCTATATCAGCGACGACCACCAATTTATAATCTTTGCGTAGTTTTTTAGGTCGCGACCATTCGTCGATCGCAACTTTTTTCTTTTTGAGAGCTTTTAAAAAAGCACGCAATTTTTTATCTTTGAGGGCGGCACTTCTTCCGACCACCAAAAGCCTTGTTTTTCCCATGTTTACAAGTCTTCATCGGAGCCTAGACAAGATAAATAAAGTCTTTAGGCTTTTCTTAGAGGCTTTTTTGGCGACTTTTAAGCTTTAAAAGGGTCAGAGCCAAAAAAAACAGGCTAAAACTCGTCAACAAAGCAACAGTCAAGGGCAAACGAGCTCCATACAGGTCAGAAACAAAAAGGGATCTTAGACTGTCTAGACCATAAGCCAAAGGGTTAAATTTTGCTAAAAACTGCACCCAGCCATGGCTCCCCTCCAACGGAAAGAAGGCGCCCGACAAAAGCCACATCGGAAAAAATAATAAGTTCATATAAGAGTGATAAGACTGCGAGCTCTCACACTGCCAGGCCACCCAGATACCAAGACTTCCAACAGCTGCCGCCATTAAAAAAAGGACCAGCAAAGCAGGAAAGATGCTTAAAGTTATTTCAAATTTTAAAAAAGGCAAGAAGAGCAACAAAAGCAAAACTTGTACAAAGCCAGTTGCGGCACCACTTAAAAGTTTAGCTAACAAATATTTTAGAGACGAAACGGGAGCCAACAACACTCCTTGTAAAAATCCTTCATTACGATCTTCAATAATCGAAATAGTCGAAAAGATTGCCGCAAATAAAATAACAAGCGCCAGAGCTCCTGGATAAAAAAAGTGAAAATAATTTATATCTATAAACTGTGATTTAAAAGACTGGGCAAAACCCGAACTTAGAAAAAGCATAAACATTAAAGGCGTTAACAAAGTCGCAATCACTCGACCTTTTTGTCTAAAAAATCTCAAAACCTCTCTTTTAAACAACCAATAAAATGATTTCATTGCCTTAAGGCCTCTCCTGCCAATGAAAAGTACAGATCTTCTAAATTGGCTTTGCGCCAGCTCAATTTACTGAGCCAAGCTTGACCTTGTAATTCTTGTATCCACCACTTTGCGCGAAGACTTTTTATGCGAATTTCTCCATTGGCCAAATGAACACATTCTTCTTCAGTTTCTTTATTCTTATCAAAAAACAAAAAAGCCTCTTCTTTTTTAGAAACTTGCAGATCAATAATCTCCTGATTTCCAAGCTGAATATCTTGCAGGCGAGTTTGTTTAAGTAACTTTCCTTCAGCCATTAAAAACAAATAATCACACTGCTCAGCTTCTGCTATTAAATGAGTGGCAAGTAGAATAGAAAATGGACGTCTTTGGTAGGCCTTTTCTAAGAGCTCAAAAAAATCTCTTCTAGCAACTGGGTCTAAACCTGTGGTGGGTTCGTCTAAAAAGAGCACCGCTGGTTCAACCAACAAAGATTTAAGCAGTTCCACTTTACGAGCCTGACCTCCAGAAAGAGTTTTAACTAAAGAAGTCTTTTTTGCCTCTAAATCAAATATTTCGAGTAAAGAATTCATCCGACTTTGTACTTCAGTTCGAGACAGAGAAAATAAAGAAGTATAACAGTATATGTTTTCTTCAACACTCAGCCAGGGGTCTAGGCTTGCTGACTGAAAACAAATAGCCATACTCTGTCTAAATTCTTTTGTTTGCGGATCAAAGTCTTTGCTTAAATGTTTTAAGTCACCGCCAAAAGCCGCCAGTTGACCGCTTAATATTTTTAAAAGAGTGCTTTTACCGCTGCCGTTAGGCCCCATAAAAGCAACTTTTTGATTGAGTGGTACCTGTATATCTATTCCTGCAAGAGCTGGAATTTTATTCTTTTTTGAAGAATAACTAAAAGATAAATTTTTACTTTCGAACAACATCTGTCTTTTATCTTTCTTCTAACTTTCTTTTAGCTTTTTGCGAACGATATATAAAAAAGAAGACCAACGCCGCTAGAGACAAAGGCAAAACAAAAAAACTAAGAGCTAAGGTTAAGTACCGGGGATTTCTATCGCTGCCACAAACAGCACAAGCCCACAGCATTTGAGGGGCAAACAAAAAATATACTTTTAGTAAAAGAGCCACCCTAACGCCAAAACTCGACATTCGCAGGATTGCTTTTATCTACTTCTTTAGCTGCTTCAGATGCTTTTGAAGGCTCATCTAATTTAGGCCTCGAAAGCATAGCACTTGATTTAATAACAGCTCTTTCTTCGTGCAAAAGTTTTTTAACTTCCGTATCGTCTTCGTAATCGTCCCAAATTTGGTAAATTGATTTTTTTGAATTCCCAGAAGCATCTTTAGAGTGACCCGCATGCACACGCGGAGGTGAATTCATATAATGGCTATCAGGTCTCGTTGTTGCTTCCACAATAAGCACTGCCGCATAAATAATAATAATTAACGGTGAAAGTGCAACCCACTTTAAAGAAGAAGTCTCGTGATTTAAATGCATATAGTAGTAGCCAACAAGAGCTGCTTTTACACAAGCAAGCAAAGTAACAATGACTCCTATTAACCACTTAGCTAAAGGCAAATAGACAACTCCAACCTCCAACAAGGTTAGAACCGTTAAGACACCCATTATTTTTAAATAAGAACTAATCTTAGCTTTTGTTTGGGCTTCGCTACTAAGAGTTTTGCTAGTTGTATCGCTCATATTCATAATTCTTTCATCACAACAAATAGATAAAGGTAAAAACCAATATCCAAACCAAATCCACAAAATGCCAAAACAGCCCACATAACTCTACATGGTTTACGTTGCCACCACCATAATGCCCTCTAAGAATTCGAAAAAATATAACCCACAAATAAATCACTCCACTAAGAACATGAAAGCCATGAAAGCCCGTGATTAAAAAGAAGGAGGATGCAAACTGCGGAGGACCATGCAAAAAATCGTTAAAGGTCATGCCCATTGCATGATAAAGATGTAAATATTCATAAACCTGGATGCCTAAAAAAACCATGCCGCCACAAGCTGTGAGCGCAATATATCTAGCCATTTTTTTAGTGTTACCGGCCTCACCCCAAGCCTGAGCCACTACCATAGTCACCGAGCTACAAATCAATAAAAAAGTAGCCGCTGCCGAGAGATTAATCCCTAAATATTGTTCGGGATTCGGCCAATCGGGATTTCGCACTCGTAAAATAGCGTAGCCCATTAAAAAACCAGCAAAAGTAAGCGCATCTGTGCCTAAAAATATCCACATCCCGACCTTGCCATGGGTGGCTTTACCAAAAGTATCGTAGGACTTGCGAATTAAAGGAACATTAGCCTCAGCTGCGTCACTCATAACTAATGCTAATCTAATCAATCTACAGGCAATCGTCCAAAAGCAGCCCAAGCCCATTATGGCGGCAGAGCGTTATGAATCAAAGACAAAACCCATAACGCCCTGTCCGTAAAGAGCCCTAGACTGCAGGTGCAAAGAAGGTAGATTACTGATCGCGATGACCCCATTTTTTTTGGCCTCAACAAATGCTACCCTAAATAGCTTAGCCTGCCTCTTTTTAGTCCTCGGTTATTATTTTATAAAACAAAAAAAAATAAAGGCCCACAAAAGATCTATGCTCTCTGCCTTTTGCACCTCGGCCTTGTTTTTAATTTGCTACCTTTATTATCATTTCAACTACCCTCCTGTAGGGTACAATGGGCGAAAAAACTTGGCCGCTCTTTACTATTTCATTCTTATTAGCCATATTATTTTAGCCGTAACGGTGCCTTTTCTGTCGAGCACTTTGCTTTACTTCGCTTTCAAAAATAAAATCGCCCAACACAAACGACTTGCCCGCTATGCTTTCCCTATTTGGCTCTATGTTTCTATTACAGGTGTAATCATATATTTCTTTCTGTACCACCTCTCTGTCTAAAAATACTGACTTTAGTTTTTTACATTTTCATGTTAAAAAGCCCACATGTTGTTAAGTCTGATTTTGCTTTTAACAATGATTTTAACAGTGGGACTTATTAGTTTAGGTGGCTTTGTTCACAACAAGGGTGCCTCCCTAGCCTGTCCCGATTGGCCCCTATGTTTTGGAAAAGTTTTACCAGTAATGGAAGGGCTCGTTGCCATTGAACACTCTCACCGCCTGCTAGCCACTCTGGTTGGCATTCTTTGTATTTTACTTGTTTTTTTAAGCCGCAAAACAAAAATCCTCAAACTCAGCTACCTTGCCTTAGGGCTTGTTATCTTCCAAGGAATTCTAGGCGGCCTAACTGTAATATATAAACTGCCTCCTTTAATTTCCACCCTTCACCTAGGAACAAGTATGATTTTTCTAGCCTGCCTGCTTCTTATGTGGAGAAAACTACATCCTTTAAAAATTACAGCAGATGAAGCTTCTAAAAAATTTACAAAAATTCTCAATCTAACAACTGTGTTTATATTTATTCAAATTGTCTGGGGAGCTTTTATGCGACATTTAGGAGCGGGAAGCGCTTGCGGTCTTGGCAAAGAAGCCATGATCAAGTGTCTGGACCTCAACGACAGCGCAAGCTTCTGGCCAACAGACCCCTGGGGGCTCTTTCATATGGGTCACAGATATTTTGCTCTCATTGTTTTTCTTCATATAATTTTAACCCTTAGAAGGAGCATGAAGCTCACTGGCCCATCGTCCAAACTGATAAAACAATTCTCTCTTATGCAAATATCTACGTGCTTGGTTCAGATCATATTAGGCATGTTGGTGGTCTACAGCGCCATTAGCCCTATAAGTACAACTTTGCACCTATTTTTAGCCTCTGTCATTTGGTCAACAGCGATCTTATCCCGATCTTAACTGTCTGATAGCATAGAATAATACTTAGGGAAGTTTATGAAATTTATATTTGTTTTAGTTGTTCTTTTTGTGTCGCAAGGCCATTCAAGGGAATGCATTGATTTACAGAAAATAGATTTGGAAAGCAACGGCAACAACGACTTTCAAATTGAACTTGAAAGCTTAAAAACTGAAGTTTCCAAAAACCAAGGCAAAGCCGCCCCAAAATTGTTTGACGTCAATCAATCTATTTTAAAATTCAAAGAAGATCTCAAACTACAACGTGTAGCGCTTAGAGAAATACACCAAAGTCAGCAAAAAGAAATGGCAACTTACATTGATCAGTCAATTAAAGACAGCAAGCCAAGCACAGGAGCAAATTCCTGTCAGCAACTAAAAGATAGAACAAAAACAGCAGAAAAAAATATTAAAAAAAATCAGGACAAACGATTGTTAACAGCCAACAAAGTAGAGCAAAATCTAGAAAACACACTTGAAAAATTAGATCAGCAGACTGGTGTACTGCACGATTACCTTTTAAATACTGTAGCCGAACAAGCCACAATCGCCAAGGGGCTTGAGGCCAAAGTAAAGATGGCCAAATCAACCTTTGCTAGTATACAAAAAATCTTGCAAGAAGACTGCGATTCCAATCAATCGGCACTATTAGCTGGCAGTATGGCTGGCCAACAGGCTGCCCAAGAAGGAATTCTAGCCGCCGAAAAATATACTGAATACACTCTTGAAAAAGATCCCCATAATTCCTTAACTGCTTTAAAACAAGCAAAGAACTTAGAACAACAACTTTCACAGCTATTCAAAATTTCGCAAGATGCTAAATCCAAGGCGACAGCCCTTGCTTCTGCCCAAAAAGAAAAGGCAAGTGGCAACTCAGAGCCTTGTAAAGTTATCCGTTCACAATTTTTTTCTTTGCACACTCAAATTTCTCAATTGCTCTTAAAAAAACAGCAAGCAATAACCATTGTTCATCACAGCAACCTTCAAAATGCTGAAACAGCTTCTGAACTTGTAAATAGAGCTGGAAATGTACTCAACTTGGGATCGGAAATAACACAAGAACAAATCGCTACCGAAGCAAAAATTAACACTGACTCAACAGAGCTCATTAGAACAGCCGGAATTTTACAACAAAATACTGACAACTTTTGTCAAAGCATGGCAAATCCAAATCAATCTCAGAAGGCAGTCAAATTCGCTGATTTAGATAGATCTGAAGGGCTTTACAACATACCACTAGGCTTTAAATATGTTGGAAATGCTCGAGCCTGTAAAATACAAAGTGCAGAAAAAAATTCTGTCTTCCAGGCAGCCCTTCCAGCTATTGGTGGACAGCATTTAGATCAAGTCCGACTTAGCAACAATAAATTAGAAGCTGGAATTAATACAGTTGAAGCTATAATCCCATCGGTCTCAAGCGGGCCCATTAGAGACTTTTCTGCCGAATCAGCCGTATATGGAATTTTAGGCTATTAAAATTAAGAATTAAGATTCTTAATTTTCTTACTGAAGTTAAATTCAGATCGTGATTAAATATAGGCTGATGAGGGGCTCTATATTACTAATTATCTTAAGTTTTTTTACTTTTAATATAAATTCTAGGTCTTCCTTGCCTCCCGACGCCCAGGAGTTTTTAAAAGCTCTTCCATCGCAAAAAATTGATCTAGGGATTGTTGCGGGGCAGGCCTTAAAAAACGCCAGTCAATTCAAAAAAATATACGCGAGAGCCCTTAGTGCAGAAGCGGCAGAATTACAAAGTGGAGCTGCCCTCGATTGGCAACTGGGAGCCAAAGCAAATTTTGTCTTTGATAAAAATGAAGCTGGCAGTAACAACCAACCATCAAACTATGAAGTCAGCACTTATAATATTAACCTATCAAAAAATTTCAATACGGGCACAGCTGTAAAATTTGAAGCTGAAGCCGGCAAAAATAATTTTGATGTTTTCGGAAATAACGTGAACTACTATCAAAGTCATATTGGCTTAAGCCTGCAACAAAGTCTGCTCCGAAACTTTTTGGGTAAGAACATTCAAAGACTCAGCAAAATAGGAAAACTACAAAAAGAAGCTATAAACTTCAGCATTGAAGACGCGATTCATCAGAATCTTTACGGAGTAATTGAAATTTTTTACAACGCGTGGATGGGACAAAAAGCATTTCGAGCAGAAGAGGCCAATCAAAGACGTAAATCCTCACTATACAAAGTAACAAAAATAAAAAGCGACCGGGGCACGGCAGAAGGGCCTGACCTTATTCAAAGCCGGGAAGCTTACCGCCTAAGCAAGATCACCTCTGCGACAGCCCGCGAACAATTACAGGAAGTTTGGGGAGCTTTGGTTATCAGCCTCGGCTTCCCCTCTCATTGGGCCTCTATAGAAGCTGCAAATTTACCAATATCACTTAAGTATCGCTCCGATCAAAAAGCACTTAAGTTATGTCAAAACAAGATCAAAGCCGATTCTTTTAATGACAACCCGTTAATCAAAAGCATTGATCGCCAGGTTAAAAGCCAAGAGTTAGAAGTCGAAAATATAAAAAACGAAGCAAAGCCGGATCTAAACATACAACTCGGTCTAAAGGCCAACGGCACCGACCCTCAAAAACGCTATTCAACTTTCGATGAGAGTTTTCGCTTTGAAAATCCTAACTGGCAAGTTGGGGTCAACTTCAATATGAACCTTGGTAACACTGCCAGCAAAGCCACGGCTCTTTCTTTACTTTCAAAATCCAAAGAGGCAGAATTCCAAAAGTCGGCTGCTGTTGATCAAATGCGCATCCAATGGCAAAACACCTGTCAGAAGTTAAAAAGATTGCAGAGTGAAGTTAAAATTCTGAAGACCTCTCTATCGGAGCAAAAAAGAAGAGCACAGCTAGAGGAGCGACGTTTCAAAAATGGCCGCAGTTCTTTACTACAACTCATACAAGCCGGAGATGACATTACTCGTACGGAACTTATGAGTTACAAGCAGCAAAGAGACCTTCACTTAGCGGCCTGGAAAATTGAAATGCTAAGCGATCATTTCAAAAGCTTTATTGCTCAGGTTAAAAACATAAAGGTAAAACTACCATGAAAAAATTAATTGCATTTTTTGCGGATAACGGAGTTTTTTCGAATTGTCTTTTGTTTGGAGTTATTTTTGCAGGTGCCATAGCGCTTATTTCTACCAAAAGAGAAGCTTTCCCAAATATTAACTTCGACATTATTTCTATATCAACAATTTTTCCCGGCAGCTCCCCTGAAGAAGTTGAAAGATTAATCAGCAATCCAATCGAGCGGGACTTAAAAGAGGTAGATGGAATAAAAGAACTTCGTTCTGGCTCCATAGAAGGCAGAAGCATGGTCATTGTAGAGCTAGACCCAGACACCGGAGATCTAGACGAAGCTAAAACCGATATTCGCGACGTAGTCGACAAGTTTAATCCACCAGATGGATCAGAAGACCCGGTTGTGAGCACTATGAGCACGAAGCAAAGTCCTGTAATCGAACTGTCGATTGCCGCCGAAAAACCCGAACTTGAAATGCGTGAATTCTCTAAAAGTCTAAAACGCGAACTAGAAGAAATAAAAGGTGTCGCTCGCATCTCCGAAAGAGGCGTTAGAGATGTAGAAATTCGCGTCGAAGCCAGGCCCAAAAAGCTCGCCCGCTACTCCCTGGCCTTAGAAGATATAATCGCAGCTCTTAAAGGCCGCAACGTAAACATTCCAGGCGGAAGCCTCGAAGGAGCCAAGGAAAAAATTGTACGCACTCTTGGTGAATACCGAAATATCAAACAAATCAAAGAAACGGTTATTCGAGCCAATGATTATGGACGTGCCATAACGATTGGAGATGTAGCCAAAGTATTTTACACCCTCGAAAAAGCCACCCTTCTCAACAGAGGCAATGGCGTTAATTCTTTAAGCCTGACCGTTCTTAAAAAAGAATCTGCCGACATTATTAAAGTTGTCGATGCGGTCAAAAAAAAGGTCGAAGATTTAAAAATTGATCCAAACTATAGCATTCGTTTTATTAATGACAATTCATATTATGTACGTAGGCGAATAAATATTCTTATGAACAATCTAGGCATTGGACTAATTTTAGTCATGATCGTGCTTTCACTTTTTTTACCAGGCCGGGTGGCTGCGCTGGTTGCCATTGGAATTCCCTTCGCTTTTTTGGGCACCATTATGCTTTTTTACTATGGAGGTGTGAGCCTAAATCTACTAACCCTCATGGGCTTAATCATTGTAACCGGTATGCTGGTTGATGATGCAATTGTGGTCACCGACAATGCAGTTAGACTCATAGAAGAAGGCGAAGACCCTCATGTGGCAGCCGTAAAAGGCACCCAACAAATTTGGCCAGCGGTGACGGCCTCTGTAATGACCACCATAATTGTTTTTGTTCCCATGCTTAATATGAGTGGCATCTTCGGAAAATTTGTAAAATTTATTCCTTTAGCCGTCATCACCACTTTATTTATGAGTTTGGTAGAATGCTTTTTTATATTGCCTCACCACGTAGCCTATTGGTTCGGAGACAAGAACAGTCCAGCTAAAAAACAAAATTTCTTTAGACGACTAAAAAGAAAAATTGAAAACTTTTGGCAAAACACAGTCCTACCAAAATACGAAAAGATCCTCAGGAGTATTTTGCGTTTTCGCTATCTTGTTATTGGTGCGACGGCTCTTTTATTTGTGCTTTCTGGAATGCTCGCTGCCTTTCATATGAAAAAGGTACTTTTCCCGCCCGATTCGATTGAAATATTTATGATACGAGCCGAAGCACCAATTGGCACATCACTTAAAAGCATGTCTAAAATCATGCAGCCCATTGAAGCGGTTATCAAAAAGCTTCCCACGGAAGAATTAAAAGATTTTGTAAGTATAATTGGTCTGCAACAAAACGATCCCAATGATCCCGGAACAAAAAGAGGCAGTCACTACGCTCAAATAGCGGTTTACCTAACTCCAGAGCCCAATAGACTTCGAAAGGCAAATCAGATTATAGATGCTTTGCGCGAAGACATACCTACTCCCGAAACTCTTAAACGCCTAAACTTTAAAAGACTAAATCCCGGGCCTCCCGTTGGCGCCGCTGTAAGTGTTGGAGTGCAAGGTTCAGATTACGATGTCATTTTGCCAGCTGTGCGCGAAATTCAAAAAAGACTCACAAAGATAAAAGGCACTCGCGACATTACTGACAGCTATCAAGAAGGCAAGGAAGAGTTTCATATTACGCTTAAACAAAGCGAAATGGTAGCTGCAGGTTTAACAACCGCCCAAGTAGGAAGGTCAGTGCGCGCTGCCTTCGAAGGAATTGTTGCCACAAGCATTCAAGACTTAGATGATGAAATAGATATTCGAGTTTCTCTGCCTCAAGATTCTAGAAGTGACCAAAGCACTTTAAAGAAAATAAGAATACCGAATTCTAGAGGAAATCTAATTTCACTTTCTAGAATTTCAAACATAGAACTCACTCGCGGTATCACACAATATGAACACACCAACGGACGTCGCGAAGTGCGAGTGCTTGCCGATGTTGACACCGAACAAAACAGCTCTGGCGAAGCCAATAATGAGCTCCGTAAACTTTTAGAAAAGGATTTTTACAAACTACACCCAAAAATAAAACTTTCTTTTGGCGGCGAAGAAAAAGACACCCAAGAAAGCATGCAATCTCTTGTTAAAACTTTCACTCTTGCACTAATGGGTATCTTTTTAATTCTAGTTTTACTTTTTAAAAATATTTTTCAGCCTATGCTTATTATTTTAACGATCCCCTTAGGAGTTATATCGGTTATATGGACCTTCTTTATTCACGGACAGCCGATTTCATTTATGGGCATGCTGGGCACAGTGGCTCTTGCAGGAGTTATTGTTAACAATGCCATCGTCTTTATTGATTTTGTAAACCAAGGTCGCACACAAAACGGCTTAGACCGCTGGGATAGTATTTATGTTGCCGGCAAGAAACGCATAAGACCAATTTTCTTAACAACGCTGACCACAGCCTTAGGCCTATTACCTACGGCTTATGGCATCGGCGGTTTAGACAAGTTTGTGGTTCCTATCGCTTTATCGCTTGGCTGGGGACTGGCCTTTGGCTCCCTATTATCAACCTTGGTTTTTCCGGCTGCCATAAGCATTATGGATGATGTTCAGGGCCTGCTAAGTAGAAAAAAACACTAAAGCTGCAACAAAAGGTGATCAGCAGGATTCACAATCACAGTATTCAATTTGCAAGTCATATTTTTACTCGAAACCCTAGCATTGAATAGATTAATCTAAGCTCGACTCACATTCACTAGAACTTGGACCTTGAGCCCTTTCAAGGTCATTTGCAGGTGTTTGATTTATAATAACCACTTTGTATTCAACACCATCATGAGGGCCTAATTTTTCATCATGAGCCACACTTCCATTAGGTTGCAAACCAAAAGATCCAAGCATACCAAAACCCAACTCTGCCAAAGTCCAAAAACCTGGACTTTTATCAATTTCAAGATTCAGCGAGAAAAAATCTAATCAATGTTTTTTTCTTCTTAACAGACGAATTCCAACACTAGAAGATACGCCCTCAGCTTCAAAGCCGATTATTGTCCTGTATGACCAAAATTCCTTTGGGCGATCACTCCAAGAACCACCTAAGACCAAAACCAAGAACTTAGAAATACTTTCAAGCTTAGTGATGTTATATTTTTTGAAAACATATAATTTTATATCCTTGTTAAAAGCATACAAATGTTCGGCGCTTAGTTCGGAAACATTTCCACGAAGGTGCATAAGACCAAATTGATTGGCACAATAACCAGGATCAAAACTATGAAGAAAAGGATCCGGACAGCTATCAACGCTCTTCGCGTGCTCAGACCTACCTTCAGCATCTATAAAGTTATATACGTACTTGCCATCAAAGTCATCTCCCCAATAGAAATTGCTTCTTTTTGCAGATTTACTAGCAAAACTCATTTCATTAACATCGGGAAGACTATATCTATAATCAGGGTCTCGCTTATTCAATTTTATAATAACTTCTTTAATATCAGCACTGCTAAGATAAACGGCTGGGTACCTGGCTTTATCAACAACATTCTCTCTAGGCGCAGTTATTTCTTTTGATTGATCTAGAGCCACCACCTTAAGCCAAGGCTTGCGACCTGTTATAGCAAAAAACTCTTCTTGGGTTAGTTCAAATTGGGCTAGCTCAAAATCACCAAAAATTTGCTTTTTAACTTTTGAGTCTTTTTCGTTTACATGCGTGTTTAAATTTGAGTAAGGAACATAGCAAAAGGATATTTTTACTAAGGGAGTTTTACTTACAACTAACTCTTCTTTTTGGCAATTATCAACATGCGAATAAACGTTTTGAGCAAAAAAATTAAAACAAACAATCCATAGAATTGAATATTTAAAATACAACAAATTTAATCTCATAGCAGCGCAAAAATACCAAAACGGGCCCCACAAGCAAGATAAATCGCCAAATATCTAGAATACAACAACTTATCTATATACCAATCAAATCACATTCCTTAATACATTTATAATATTTTAGATCGTGACTTTTAGCACCAAACCCATTTCTTGGTCACATTTACACAAAGGGCACCAGAGTTCTGCCCTTCTACAAACAAATAAATTTATTGTACGAAGGCTGGATCACAAAAGGTGATCATCGATTATTACTTAAGCTTAAATAGCTAATATTTTGGAAAAAATCTGTAATTTTAAGAGAAGAAGAAATAGTTGACGCGCTGCGTTTTTAGTGGTAAAATACAGAAATTCTAAACTAAGAAAAGGTAGATTTATGGGCTTGCAAAACATTCGACTTATAAAAATTGTTTCAATATTTTTCATCTGCTCTACATTCTCTTTTGTAACACACTCTGCTGAAAATGAAGACTTCTGGAAAAGCTATCTTCGCACAGAGCTTAATCTCAATGACTTCGGGCCAGATGAATTACCCGAGATTATTAGCCCTACTCAAGACAAAGTGTTACACAGCCCAATTAAAGATTATTCCTTCGCAATGGATGCCGGAAAGAACGTAACTTTTCCAAAAATCAAATGTCACTCCGAAGTTACAAGACTCAGTTTGCGAAACAGTCAAGAAAGAAAACTAGGAGAATTATCTAAGAGGGGTTTACACCTTGATGAACTAAGTTCTTCCCTCCGCTCACAAATTAGACTTCACATACACCAACTAAAGCGTTACGAACTTCAAGGCTGTGGATACAGTCCGCTTATCATTGAGAGCATAAGAACTATGCTCAAAGAATTTGATCTAGATGATAATTTTTTAAAATTGTACTTAAAAGAGCTAGCAAAAAACACCTCTACCATTAAAGATTATGTCCAACAGATACACTCTGCAAAGTCTTACGAAGAAATTTCTTTAATTTTATCTACCATTCCCTATACTAATTTTCAGCAATCAGAAAAAAACTGCTTGCACAACATAGGCTTTTGCAAAGTGTCGCTTATTAGAATTCAAAGCCAATTAAATATTTTGTATTCAGAGTATGCTCGAAGCAAAGACGACGATTCATCTAAGATTGGGCAAATCATAGAAAGAAAACAATTATCTTACCAATATCAAGAATATATTTTTAAAAAACTTTTAACACAAAAACCAAACCCAATTTACGACTTTGTCCAGGAACAGAGAAAATCCATGGACCTAGCGGACCTTGTTACACAAGTCCGGCTAAATTCCATTGAAGGCAATCTTCACAGAGAACCCATAGGAGGCGCTAGTGCGCGACTAACAATAAATCATGATTCAGCAAAATCAAGAGTAGTTGATGTACCCTCTTTTGTTCAAATTAAAAGCCAAAGAGTAAACGGAGCTTCAAAAGCTGTAGAGTCTTTATCAAGCACAGCTCTTGCTGTGAATAGTCTTAGATTTGATTCCAGCGCAATTGGTAATCTTAATTTCACCCCAAGCTCAATGGCCCTACTTCAAAGTGATGAAGTCCCTCAAATAAAGGATTCCGCAAAACTAGAAGAAAAGCTTGAGGAAGGCCAAGAGATCTACGAAAAATTCGAATCTAAGATACGCTCAAGTTTCGGCAAAAATACTTTTCGCAAAAAGAAATATAAACCTTTAAATGAGACGATGCTCGATTCGGCTTTAAAAAATGGGTTGATACTTTTAAACAATCTTTCATCTGAAATTGAAGCACTCAGAGAGCAACGCGAAGATTTAAGGAAAGAAGAAAATATAGCAAAACGCCTCCAAGCATTCATGGATTTAAAAACTTATTTACAATACGCAGACGAGAGTTTAAATGAAATGTTTAGGCTCCCCTTATATGCTCTCGACTTTAGCGAAGTACATGCCATAATCTTAACTTTAGAACAAAATTCAAATCTTATTAATTTGTATAAATCATATGATGCAGATTTTGATTTAAAGCGTCATAGCAGCAGCCAAGAAGAAAAATTTATTGAAGAGGAACTACAATTAGACCTTGAGAGCAGATCTGCTTGGATTTCTTCAATAAAGGCTCGTGCCTATGCCTTGTTCCACAACAGCGATGTGGTTACTAGTCGTTACAATGCCAAAGTCTTAAGAGACAACACTATCTCGCAACAAAGATTTCTAAATCATTTTCCAAAGAATAATACAAATAGAAGTCCTTTTATGGAAAGCGACCTTGCAAGCTCTTTAGCTCCAAAAGTAGCCGTACAAGGATCTGCAGAGTGTGTCGGTTTTGCTTTAGCCTTTGACTTAAGCCAACATTTAGAAAACCCTTACATCGATCAGCTATCTGGACGCTACGCCTATGCATTAGGGCATGCAGCCTCACTTACCCAAGACACTTCCCTCCTAAAAAACAACTTAAGAGAGCAAGTTTCTAATCTCAGTACAGCTGTAAGCATCAGAAAAGATCACCCGTTTTACGGTGAATTTTTTATCGGCGAAATGTCAAAGGCCATTCGAGAAATAGGGATAACTACCGACTTAAAAGCAGGGGGAACTGATCCTTTTATGGCAATTGATGCTGCGCAAAGTCTGGGATTAAAACTAGAGTCTTCCTATTCAAGCATAGAAGCTGCAGAAGAATATCTTGAACTATTTCCAGAGAACCTAGAGTCCATTAAAGGGGCAAGTTACCAAGCTACTAAAATGCTCAGCAGATATTTTATAAAGGCTCCAGATTTTGAAAACCGCAATGTCTACCCTCTAAGTTTTTATCAAGATTTAATAAGACGCAAACAAAGCTTAATGGTCACATATAACTCGGACACATCCACTTACCTCGAAGATTGGATAAGAGTCGAACCCACCGGTGAGATGGGTCATGCGCTAAACATTGTAGATTATGGCTACGATCTCGACCCTTTCGACAATCGTTACAAAGCCTATTTTGTTTTGCGTGACTCATTCAATCCCTATGTCTATGACGCCAAAGTCGATGCCAAGTCCTTCATCACAACCATTCAATCCATACACACCAGTGTGGGTATTGATAAAATTGATTAAAAATATCGCTTTCCAATTTTCATTTATTGACCGGCCGAGAAAATTACTACCAGTTCTACGTGCTTTCAATCAAATTTTGCTAGCCCAAGACTAAAGCCACTAATTCCTTTGTTGTAAAAATCAAGGAATTCTCCTTCTAATTTTTCGATTGGTTTATTCCGCTTCTCTACCAAACTTTCCTCGAAGGCATCCCAATCTTGAAACCTATAACTAATCATACGCGCAGGCATTTTCTTAGTTGACCTAATTTTTTGAGCTATTTCGCTGTCAAGATAAAGCAATAGTATCAACATATTTAACATTCGCCTCTCCTGTGAATTTTCATCAAGAGCAAAATAATCCACAGTTACCTTCTCCTCAGCTAAACTATTTAATTCCTTTTTGAAAACTCGCCTTGTTAATTCAAAAAAAACACCTGCAACAGCAAAAGCAAAAGAAGTAACAATTAGTGGTGATCCTTGATCGACAACTGCAGTAAATTCAAACTTTTCGTAAGCCTTTGAGAATTCATAAAACTTAAACAATCCAAAACTTCCTGCTGATAAAAATAGACTTACAATTGTGCTGCGCCTTAATAGATTCATACCTAATGCTGGATAGGCAACTATGTCTTGAGTTTCTCCAGACCTAAAAGCTAAATTCTGTTGCAAGTGACCATCGTCTAGCTGCCTAAGGCCTGCCCCTAGATCAGCCTCACAATATAAAGAATTCACTTTTTCAGCAATAGCCTGACGATTAGAGGCTTTTGCTTCAACAAAGAGCATAAAAGTAATTAAAGTGAAAACAAATACAAATGAAGTCTTAAACATTAATGAATCATTAGAATACTGTAACTCCTCTGGCAAGTTCAATTTACATCTGTCTTCCCAGAAACAATATCTAAAAATCCATCAAATGTAGTGGCACTTCCGATTAGTTTGCGGACTCAAACTACGTTTACAATAACATGCCTTAAAAAAACTACAACCTCAGTAACTTTTCAAACTTTTTGACCAGCAGAGACGTTTTACTAGCAGAAAATGAGTGTTTTTTTGACCAAGCTCTAAGGGGAATAATGGCTTTTGCCATACTTCGGTGTCCACCTGCAGAACCTAAGTCTGCAAAATGTTCTTTAAAAATTTCTCCACAATGGATTTTAGAATCCAGAGCTCTGCCCGACACGATTAATTTACCTTCGAAAATCCCAAACGCTACAGCCAACTTAGCTTCTTCTACCTGAGAAGCAAAGTCAGCTAGCTGAGCAACCCATTCTTCTTTTTCAATTTTGGCAGCCGGCATAATTACCAAACCTTTTTTTAAACTTATTTTGGATAAGGCTATTTTTAGAACACTTAAATAAGCGACGGGCCACTCGGGTCTTTCTATTTTTCTTAAAGTAGAAAATTGAATTTGCGGATAAAGATAAACAAAAGCATCTAAATCCAAACCCGATACCGATCGGTTCAACATAAGAGTGTCTGTTTTAATGCCATACAATAAGGCTGTTGCCAATCTAGGAGGTATGTCTATTCCAGCAGCCAAAAGATAATGGGTCATCATGGTTGCGGTCGCTCCCACGTTTTCTTGAATATCAATATAATCTATGCCTTTTAAAAAACTATTGTTTTTTGGATGATGATCAATAACTGCATCTACTTTTAATTTATGTTGCGGAAAAAACGAGGGCTGGCAATCGAGCATCACCACTTTATCAAAGTGCTCTAGAGCCTCGGGTAAAAAAGTGTGCACTTCTATATCAAGTAATTTACACATGGCCACGTTTTCTGGACGGGTCACATGCCCAAAACTTACAATCATTGCGGTTTGGCTTTTGCGGCCTAAAATTTTTCTTAAAGCCAGCGCGCTAGCAATTCCATCAGGATCAGGATCTCCCTGTAAAAGAATGGCAATGCGATCCGAATCTTTTAAAAGTTTTCGTAAACTGCGTACGTTTTTTTGATATTTCAGTAAACAAAGCTCTTTCTGAATACTTTCAGACAAAACTGCTGACCAAGTTACACTGCGCTTAGTTTGACCAAGAGCGGTCTTGCTAGAACGAGCACCCACTCTCAATATTGAAATATCGGGATAAGTCTCTTTTAATTTTTCTACAGCTTTCTGAGTTTTTTCGGTTTTCTTAAAACCAACTATTGCAATTTGCGGTTCTTCGTCCACATGCTGATTCCACTCATCAACCGCTTTGTTTACAGAACAAACCGAAGCCTGTCCGTTAATTTTTTGAAAAACTCTTGGGCGCTTTATCCAGCCCTCACCTTCGACCCAAACACCAGGCACAGATCCTTTAGGCAAAACTCTAGCCAGGTCTTCGACCGGCCAATTTTTATCACCTATAACGAGACAAGAGCTTTCCATAGAATAAGACTATAATTTTAAATTCTCAGAGCTCAGATGTCCACGTTCATTTAAGCCCCAAACTACTGTTTTTGACTGTTTTCAGGTGTTTTTTCGCCTTTTGCAATGGCTTGGCGTAGCAAAAATCGGATCATCTTAGAACGCTTGGCCCCACCCATCAAAATCTTTAAATCCTCATGCAAAGCCACATCGTTCACTAGAGCCCCCAAACTCCCTTTGCCACTGTCAATTTTGGCTAATATTGATTCCATATTTCCGAGCGCTCTAGAAAGAGAACCCTTTTGACTGTCATCAAAGAGCTCTCCAATGGGAGTGTTCGGCTTTTCAGCTCTAGCCAAAAGTCGATCAAGCCTTCCAATGGTTTTGTTTAAATTTTTGAGGTTTTTTTCAATCAACTGTCCACTGTTCAAACGTCCAACAACAGTTTCTAATTCTTTAATAAATGAAGCGGCTCCGCTAACCAGTTTTTCACCCTTACCCAAATAGTCTCCTAAAGATTTTCGCTCTTCAGCCAGCAAGGTGTCACCCTCTACAATTAACTCACTATTCAAAGAACCGGGCTCAAGCACCAAGACTTTATCACCCAGCACTCCCATAGAAGATATTTTAATTGATGAATCTTTTTTTATACGCGAAAAATAACGCTCTTTAATGCTTAACTTTAAATTTATTCGAACTTTAATATTTGTAGGCGTGTCTGTCCATTCCGGGAATATTACCTCTGCAACTCTTCCGACTTTAACACCACCAAAATAGACAGTTGCACCTTTATTTATTCCACCTACATCATCGAATTGAGCGTATAAAGTTTTTTCTTTTGCAAAAAAAGAGCCGCCTCCCATAAAAATAACAAAACCGGTGCCAACCAACATTGCTACAAAAACAAAAAGGCCTACAACAAACACACTACTGTTTTTAGAATTAGGTTTCTCCATGAATATTTTCTCCTTCTACAAAAGCTTGAATCATTTTATGTTTTTTTAATTCTTCACTTGGGCCCATTAAGGCTATCTTACCTTCTTTTAAAAGCGCTAAACGCTCGGATGTAATAAAGGCGCTTTTCATTTCGTGTGTGACTAAGACCCCACCCCGCTGTGGAGTTTTTAGACTACAAATAATTTTTTCAACCACACGACAATTAAAAGGATCAAGGCCGGCAGTTGGCTCATCGTACAAAATAACTTCAGGGTCTAAAATCAAGGAACGAGCAAGCCCTGCTCTTTTTTGCATTCCACCAGAAAGGTCTGATGGCAGAAGTTGGTGCGTTTTTGACAAACCTAGTCTTTCAAGAATTTCATCTATTTTTTTTTGTTTTTGAACTCGGCTTAAGGAGCTATGCGCGTCTAAGGGGTAAAGTAAATTTTCTTCAATGGTTAAAGAATCAAACAAGGCCCCACCCTGAAAGACATAAGCAATTTTTATTCTGAGCTGCATCCACTGTTCTTCGTTAAAGTTTGTGACGTCTTGTCCGCGGTAAAACACATTTCCACGATCAGGTTTTTCGAGCCCAATCAAGGCTCTCAACAAAACGCTTTTTCCAGATCCGCTACCACCAATTAAACTAATTATCTGATTCGGGTAGACAGCAAAGTCAATTCCTTTGTGAATCTGATGATCCCCAAAGGATTTATGAAAATTTTTGACTTCTAATATTGGCTGCATGCTATCCCTTAATAAATACTTTCTCTATTAACCAAATAGACTTTGTAAGTACAAAGTCTAAGTACACAATCGCCAATGAAGAACTTACAACAGATTGTGTGGTGTTTAGGCCAACTCCCAAAGTTCCTCCACGGGTCTTCATTCCATAGTAACAACCAAACAAACCGATTGTGTATCCAAAAAATACTGATTTAATCAAACCACCAGACATGTCACGCCAATTAATGATTGAAAAAGCCTTAAAAAAATAATCAAAAGGACTCATTCCAAGCTCAGAAGAAGCAATTAACATGCCACCAAAAATTCCAACCATATCAGCAATAACCGTTAACAAAGGTGCCGCAATTACCATTGCGATTATCTTAGGGGCAATGAGTTTTTGATAGGGATCGGTTCCAAGAGCGCGCATAGCATCGATCTGCTGAGTGACGGCCATCGATCCGATTTGAGCCGCAATCCCTGCTCCAACTCTTCCCGCAAGCATCAGAGCTGTAAAAATAGGGCCCAGTTCTCGCACAATAGACACGGTAACAATTTTTGGAACATAAAGCTTCGCCCCAAAACGCTGCAATCCGTAGCCAAACTGAACGGCCATTACCAAACCAACAGCTATAGCCGTCACAAGAACAATTAAAAATGATTTTACACCAAGTTCATTTATTTCATAAGAAATAGAACTAAGACTTGGGGGTCTGCGCCATATCGACTGCCAGGTTTTTTTATTGAGTTCATAAATTTGCCCTAATGTTTCCACAAATTCAACAAAAGCCTTAGGGGCAATCTTGTGCAAAAAGGAACTCATTACTTTATCCAGCGGTCATAGCGAAAACTATTAACTAAGTTTTCAAAAGCGAGTTGGTCAGCCTTTTGGATAGCCAACGGACTTAACAAAGCAAAATCAAAAAGACATTGGTTTTTTCGATGAACGAGCAATATATTTTCGACTGTAACACCGTCGATCTCGCCTTTTACATGGGTCCAAAGTGCTTTGCGCTTGTTAATCTCTCTGTTTTCTTGCTTAATAATTTCGTATTTGCCAAGTGGTGAGAGTAAATTTTTACTTAAGCTTTTCAATGAGGAATCTTGATATCTAAAGCAGGTGGAATTGATTAGAATAGTCGCTCCGCTTTTAGGATTAGCAAAGGCAATATCAGAGCCCGCACGCTCTCCAAGCTTGCGCCAATTTGCTTTTGAAGGTGGGTCATAATCATAAGAGCTGGCTTTTAAGTCTTCTCGCAGCTTACCGCCAATAGAGCAAGCATTAAGCAAGGCAATCAAAATTACTACTAAGATATTGAATTTCATGGTCTGTTTCATATAGAATAGCACCGCAAGGCTCTGTCTAATAGAGAACCCAAAAAATTGTCGCCCCCTATTAAATTGAACGCTGCTTCCCGATAAAGACTCTAGAAGCCATGTTTCACACTATACTAAATTTGAGCCAAAAGAAGCTGAGGCCACCCGCTGCGCTTCAAGAAAAACAAGATCTGCATGTGCTCAATTTAGCTCCAGAAGAAATATCTAATTGGGACGCATCTAACTATGCACAAAAAATATCACTTATTATGCTTGATTTAGATCTCTTTCCGGCAGATAGCTTTAGCAAAGACGAAATCTACCGCTGGAAACTGCACATACAAAACCTGCTCTTACGCTGTACAAATCAGCATGGAAAAACTCCTGCAATTGTAGCCTACAGTTCCAAGGGGACCTGGGAGAAAGCCAAGCAAGCTATAAAACTTGGAGCTCGCGACCTCTGTCATGAAGAGCAAATAGAAAATTACCTCTTAGAAAAACTTTGGGGAAAAGGCAAGGCAAAGAACTCTCAAGATCCAAATAACATTATTGCTTTCCCAAAAGCTAAAAATGAAAAATCAAAACTCTTGTTAAATAAAAATCGGCCTATTATTGGAGTTGACGGCATGAGCGAATCGATTCAGCACGCAAGAAGTAAAATAAGAAAATGTGCCAGCTTAGAGGTTCCAGTTCTTATTATTGGTGAAGTTGGTTCCGGCAAAGCCCAAGTAGCTCTTAGCATTCACTTAGCAAGCCCTCGCTGTTCTTCTTCTTTTGTTGCTATCGAATGTCAAAATTTGAATTCAGAGCTTTTTGAAGCCGAATTATTTGGCTACAAAAAAGGCGCATTTACTGGAGCTTATCAAGACAGCCAAGGCTTTATACAAAAAGCCTCGGGAGGCACTTTGTTCATAGACAATATTGATGAGCTAAATCTTGAACAGCAAGGAAAATTATTGCGCGTGCTGCAAAACAAAACCTTCTACCCTCTCGGCTCCAACAAAGAACTTAAATCAGATTTCCGTTTGATTTGCTCCAGTAAAACCAATCTGCACCAACTTTTACTCGAAAAGAAAATACGTAAAGATTTGCTTTTTCGAATTAATATATTTGAGATCATGCTTCCTAATCTTAAAGATAGACAGGCAGATATCCCCGAACTGGCTTCACACTTTTTAAATCTCTGTGCTCGTCAAAACAATAGAACTTCAATGTCAATACAAGACGAAGCCATAGCTTTGCTCTTAAAACATTCATGGCCCGGAAACTTACATGAACTGAAAGCTTGCATAGAATATGCTCTTTTGGAGTCCTGGTCGCGAGAAGGAAAAGATATTAAAAAATCTGACCTTCCCATGTCTATCTTACGTAAATCAAAAGAAGACTCAAAAAAAGAACAACTCAAAAAACTGGTTGGCGACTTCGAAAGACGCTGTATTTTAGACAGTATAGAACGCCACGGAGGCAGCAAAGAAAAAGCCGCCGAAGACCTAGGCCTGTCCCTAGCCTCTCTATACCGAAAAATAGCTTAGGAAGTTTTACTGTCAATAGTTGACCAATTGATCAATTATATTTACTTGATATAATTATTTTTATGATTAGAAAAAGTATTATACATTGTATTGCCTCTTTACTATTTTTTGTTTGTAGTTCTTTTGCAGATGAAGCGAAAAAACACTCTACAACGAATAGCACTATAATAAATGTGCCTCACTTTGCACCGGGCACAAAAATGGTAGGACCTCTAAATTTTATGTTTCCAAAAATGAATGTAAAGTTTTTTCCTTCAGCACCTTGTCCTGGAACAATTCATTATCTTTCATTAGACAATCAAGAATCTGTTGAAGTGGGCATCAATGTAAGTGCTAAAATGGGCTTGCAGCTTACTCCAGATTTAGAGCTCAAGGCTTTGGGCGAACAAATGGCTGTTTTCCAACCAAATGGTGATTGCTCAGGAACAGTTTCTACTGCAACAAAAGATTCAGAAATAAAGTCTATTGATGGCGTACATATCGGACGCACTGGTCTTTTGTGGAAAGCAATTTATATTGCAAAAGATTTAAAACTAAATAAAGAGCAAAAAGATAAAAAATGTAGCGAATTATACCCTCAAGATGCTTGGAATCATTTCGACATTGAATATCATAAAAACTGGAGAGAAAGCGAAGAGTTTGCTGAAAGAAAAGCTGATAAAAAATTTAGACTGCTCACAATCCCACTAGGGCATATGGTGCCTAAAGCTATTGCTCGAAACACACCTGACGGTCAAGACGTAATATATTGTCTTGGTTCAATGAAGTAAGATTAAGTCTAGGCTAGATTTGTTAAGCCAGGCTCCCACATCAAAAAAGGCTCTGACTTAGTAAATCTAGCCTAGACCCTCCTAAATGTAACAGCGCGGTAGTTGCAAAGATTTTTACAAGTATCAAGGCTCATAGCAAGGGTGTTAAGTCTTTAATCGTGAAGCCTTCACTTCATTTGTTAAAGTATTGCTGGGTCTTTTTACAATCCCTTGCCATTTTTATTGGACCTCTTGCCCTCGGCCCTCAAAATAATACTTTTGCGCAAGTTTCACCCAAAAGCCAAGAGAGACTCGATCATCATCCCGAAATTCAAGATTACTACTCTCAAATTACGGAACTAGATAATGCCCTAACTAACGGTGATAGCAGTGGTCTGGATTTAGATGACCTAGACAGCTTTCATTTTAGAGGACAATTCGCAGAAGTTCCCAACAGTCAAAGTGAAGCTGCTTGGGTTAACTTAAATAGTCCCCATATAGAACTAAAACAAATCATCTCCACCCATACCCTTATAGAATACGATCAAGAAAAAAGGCGACTCATTTTTAAAGGCTTCGTTGATGACAACATAAAAGCTCAGCACATTATTGAAGACATAGATTTAGTAACCTACAAATACGACAAAGAGTTTTTTTGTTATATGGACTCTAAAGGTCAGATTCATGGAATAGATCTTAGTTTTGCAATGCAAGATGCTCTTTATAGAACGCCTATACCTATTTTTCGCAAGTTATACGTCCCTAAATCACAAATAGATCTTTTGGCTGGTGAAGAAATAAAAATGGAATTTTCTAATCCTGGCCTCAAGCCTTTTCCAGAAGAAAACCCTACGCACAAAGATCATTATAAAATTTTGCTCGCCAGAGATGAAAACGGAAAATATGTGCGAAGAGCAGGCGATGTAGTTATATATGCCCAAAACATAAATGACGGCAGACGTCGCCTTATAGCGGTCCATCCGCGAGCTCGCCTCTATCATAAAATAAAACTCGGTGCTCGCTACCTAGCAGAAATGCTTCACCTCTATGATCTCTCTGCTTCTCCAGAACGACTCAAACAATTGCATCAAGAAATTGATCAAGAAGCAGATAACAATCCCAAAGCCACCGAAGATTTAGAAGAGTTCGACAACATCAAAAGATTGCTAGCCCATGAAAAATCTGACCCTATCGCCCAATCAATGCTGGCCTACCCTCCAGGCATTTTTAAAAAATTAAAAACCCGTGCAGAGCAAATGCAAAAACTTAGTGAACGGCAATTTGATTTAAGCTCTTTTGATGAAGCCCAAAAAACTTACCAAGACTTAAGAGAAAGAGCTGAACGTCGTCAAAATAGACTCAAAAAAGAATTAGCAAAAGCACGAAAAAATAAAAAAGCCAAGATACAAGCTCAAATAAATAGCCTGCAGGATCAAATTGATAAAGAAAATTTAGGCCCTTCCTGGATAAGGTTAGTAAGCGATCATAGTCTTGCAAACAAACAAGAACAAAAAAACTGGCAAGAGCGCATTCGTGAGCGCGGCTCTTCAATGCTCAATTTTTTTAAATTCTCCAAACGGAGTTTCTTAAACGTCTCAAAAGCGATCGCATTAGGAGGCCTCGGCGTTGTAGCTTCTGAAGTTTACGACCCTGGATCGGTTATGAGACTAATGAACTGGGCTTATCACAATATAATATACCCCCCCGTCCTACAAGATGCCGCCTATAGGATGCCACTTTTAAAGTCTATAGCCTTCAGCACCCTGCAATTTATGATCGGCGTACCTTTATTAGCCTATTTATCAGTTCCCCTTATGAGAGGAAGCGCAGCTCTCAGCGCTGCAACAGCAAACTTTGTCAAAAAACTAGGTTCTAGCTCTCCAATAATGCGCTTGAGCACTCACGGAAGTGTTGCTTTATACGCAAGCGGTCTATGGCTTTCAGAAAGAAGTCAGGCTCTTAAAAAAACTGCTAAAAAATACGCTCCCTTAGGTCCCTTTGCCAGACTCGTTAACTTTGGTATGCGGATTTATGCTCCGCAAATGCTTTTGTTTTTCTTTCCCCTAATGGACCGCTTTATCAAAAAAAGAGCTGGATACTTTAACAACAAGCTAGAAAAAAAATTGCGTTCACAGTACCGCATTAAGCTACTAGCCATTCTTCTTGCCAGCGAAGAAGAAAATATCGATCCTTCAACACTCATTCAAAATTTAAATGGTGCCATAACCAGGGAACGACTGAACGAGGCCTTTGAAAACCCCGAAACTTTGCGTGAGTGGCAACATATTAGTTACGGTTTAAGCCGAGAACTAAAGTCTTTTAAGTTTTTAGAGGAAGTAGATTTAGATACTATAGACACAGAAGAAGTTATGCTTCTTTATGAACGCGCCCGCAAAAAAGCTAGTAAAATAAAATCCTTCTCTGCTTGGCGCAAAAAATTATGGGACAAAAAAGTCGCTTTTAAAAGTCTTTTAATCGAAAAAACAGATGCCTTTTTGAACTTTGGTCGCAAAGATCATCAAAGGCTCAAAACCCTTATGGCCAACCCCTTTGTGGTGGGTCAAAAAGTAAAAGACTATATTACAGACCAAGGCATGATGCTTATGATTACAGCTCTCTATGGCAAAAGAGCCGATCTAGACAATCCAGATGAGTTATTTGCTATGGCCGATCACTACGGCGGCATTAACCCCGAAATGCTTTTTCAGTTTTCGCTTGGTGTTTATGGTCATTTTTCTCCAAGTGCCAGTCGTTTAGCCCTCATTTATCAACCCGATGCCGAAAGTGAAGACCTAAACTACAGTCCCAAGGAACATCACCACCTAGATGTAGACAAGGAAGGTGAAAGTTTCTGGAACGCAAGTAAGGCATGGGTTGCAGGTGTCGCCAACCCTCTCAGAGCCGACCTTGGAGGTGATTTAATGAAAACTCTAAGGGCTAGGATTATTTTAATCCAAGCTGGTCTTTCTTCTACAATATTTTTTAGATACCTATTTGGTCAAAGTCCAAAAGACTCAACTATGGTTTTTTTTCTAGCTCTAGTTATGGCCACCTGGATTTACGGCTTCCCGATGCTCCCTGGTCGCAGAGGCAATTTAAACTATGAAAAACGAATTGCTGCCAATGAAAAAGCTATTAAAAGTGCTCTTACCAAATTTGCCCAAGACTCAAAGCTGCAACATAGCTCCAGCCTTAGCCAAAGCATGCAAAATTTAATCGATCTATTTTTTGAAAAAGGCCAAGGCAGATGGCTGGAGCTTTTTAAAGATGCCGAGAAAATAACAGGCGTGGCACCTCAAGACCGGCGCGCTCATTCAGTATCTACTAAAATCATAGGTGCTCTCGATGCTGATTTTTTAAAACTTATGAGCGAGCTAGAAGCCTTAGTTGTAAAAAACAAAGACAATATTATTAAATCTAAACGCTACGAAATAAAATACAAATACGAAGAAATCATGCGTAAAATCGACAATGAAGGTTCTAAAGCTGTGGACGAAAACAAAATTTTCAATGAGGCAGAAGATTTTATTGCTTACATGCAAGAACAGCCCCCCTTACCCGGAAAAGAAAACAAAGTATTTTTATGGTCGGTTATGTTTGCCCTATCTATTACCGTTACTTATCTAGCTATTCCCTTTGGAATCCTAAAATGGGAATCCTTTGAGGTCATGAAAGAAGCCATGTTAAAGTGGATTCCGATTTCAGTTGTTTTACACATTGCCTTCTATTTACTTTTAAGCAAACGAAGCTGGATGGCCATTAACAAACGTCTCAAATTATTTGATGACCCCAAAGATCTACCAAGCCAGAAAACAATTCCTAATGCAAATTTAAGGTACTGCGAAGAAAGTATTACTCGTTAGCGCTTGCTGGCCAAATTTCGACTTGAGCTTTTTACTGGAAGAGTTGTTCGGATTTCAATTTCATCCTCCACTCCAACACCTTTGTAGCTAGCTTCCTTTATTTTATAATCACTAAGCTTTGTTTTAAAAACAGCCACGACTTTATTGTTTTTTATTTTAAAACTACCTTTGATTTTTCTTTCCTTGCCTCGAATAATCAGAACACCCCTAAACTTAGAGCTGCCATTTTTGGCGACTGCCTTTTTCAAAATGGCTTTAGGGTATTTTTTAGTTTGTAAATAACGTTTTTTCATGTGCTTGTCACGAAGTTTGATTCCAGAGTCAAGCTTGTTTAACTTAACTTCAACATTTTTGGCTACGTAACCTTTTGCAGTTTTTTTCCAATGGCCTGTTACACTTTTTGTTTTGGCCACAAAAGATCCCACTGGCCACAGGTCAATGTTGACCGCAACCTTAGAGCCTGCAACTGTCGCCATGTTAAAAACCAATGCAAATGCAAAACTAAACGCAATAATCCTAAAATTGTACATATATACATGATGAAGGAAAACACTAAGAGCTACTGTTAATTTTTAGTTAAGAAATGGTCTAAGTCCGGATTTTCTGGCTTATAAAGAACAGAATTATTAACATCCACCTCACATGCCAAGGAACGAAAATATTCCCTGTCATTGAAATGTTTAGAGTCTTCTGAGTAGACCACATACCCTTTTCTAAGAAGTAAATCGAAACTCTTTAATTTCTGTATTTTTCTAGTCCAGTAATAAATCTTTTTATATTGAGAAGTATTTTCTTTTTCAACTCGTAGAGAAAAAGCAACTGTTTTGTCACCAGGCGGAAGCATCCTAACAACAGAATGGTACTTTAGAGCTTCAAATACATCATTCCAAGAACTTTGTGGCATTAAACGCACAAGACCAAATTTTTTAAAATTTTGGCAAACGGCCTCTGCTTTCTCAAAGCTTAAACTGTGAAGCTCTCTTTCTTTTTCCGGGTCATAAACTTGTGCTCCATTCTCTTTTACCCAATCAGCATTTGGCATAATCCAAAAGTACGAAAAAGCCTTTTTGGCAGCTGCTATTTTCCTTTTAACTATTCGTAGATCAAATTGCTCTTTCTTATTTAAACTTTCCAAATTTAAACTAGCAATATTTAATACGTCCTCTGGCGATTTCATCCAGCTTCTTTTTTTTAGATGTAAGGCTTTAAAAAGAACTACATTCCACACATGTCCATCATATTTAAACTCACCAATTTCCCACTCGAATTTATCTTGTTCAACCTCAGGACCAAAGATTTCTAAAACAGCCATTATTAACGAGTCACTAGTTAAACTTGCTTTTTCATCAATTACGTCTGCAGTGATTGTTTTTAAAGTATTAGGATTTTTAACAATAAGACCACTTTCGGTCGCTACCGAACGTTTGACTTTTTTATGGGAACAAGAAGTAAAAACAAAGCTAATTAGTATTAAGCCTAAGCATACAAAAGGCACCTGTGTTATTTTGATGTCCACGTCTTTTAAGTGTCGCATATCTATAGAATACCATTTGAGTTAAAAAGTCGCGTGTAAAAAGCCAAGACTCAGTACGTCCACTTGTCCAATAGTAGCGATAGTCATTACTCTCCATCCTAAAAAGTCCTTTAAAAACATGATGAAAGTCAATTTCCTCCAAAGAATCATCTAAGAGTCGTCTGTCAATATTTTGCCAGCCTAAACCTAAAGAAGGGCAAAAATTTTTATGTGCTGATTTCTTATAGGCGAATAAATAGGGGAAAACATTCCTAACAGCTTGTTGTTTTTTTTCTAAACTTTCTCTAGCTTCCGCACTTTGATCAATTTGTGAAAAATGCACATTCGAAAGCAACAAGTAGCTAAGTCCATCATTTGCCTTCCTTCCTCTAAGCCATTCATAGGTATCGTATCTGCTTGAAGCAGAGTTTGTTCGAGAACGATCAAGTAGGGCAATCGATGAGACTAAAAGTGTAAAATAGGAGGCGCCGTCTTCATAAATATTTTTGGCATAAAAATCAATTTCATTTAAGAGCTCAAAAGACTGAGTCCGAAAAACTGGGCTTACGAATCGCTCAGCTTTAGCAAAGTCTAAGAAAAAGAAAAATATAAAAAATAAAAAAACTCCCCTGAAGCATCCCACATATAAAATTTAAACATTAACTTTTACTTCCCACAATCGCAGCTGCAACCACTTGCGTCATAGTCAGCCCTCTATGTAAGCACTAAGCTGATTGCTGTTGAAATCATTTAACAGAAAAGAATGGGCCTGGATATTTTATGATTGGGCTAACTCTGCGTTTGCAACGACTGTACTTGCAGGATTCTTTCCTATTTTTTTTAAAAAATTTTGGAGCGCAGGACAAAACACCACCCAAACAACCTATTACCTTGGTCTTGCTAACTCTTGTACAAGTTTAATTATCGTTTTTTTAGCCCCGCTATTAGGCTCTATCGCCGACCGTTATTCATTAAAAAAGAAATTTCTATTTGTTTTTTGTTTTTTAGGAGTCGTTATGACCGCAGCCCTCTTTTGGGTCCATCACGGCCATTGGCAATTAGCAGCCATTATCTATGTCTTTGCCAACCTAGGCTTTGCGGGCGGAAATATATTTTACGATGCCCTCATTGTAGACGTTAGTGAAAAAAGCAAATTAGATAAGCTCTCAAGCTTTGGTTATGCCTTTGGCTATTTAGGTGGAGGCATACTTTTTGCTTTGAACGTAGCCATGACTTTAAAGCCAGAGTTCTTTGACTTAGCCAACAAAACACAAGCGGTGCAATTTTCTTTTTTAAGTGTGTCTATATGGTGGATGCTTTTTGCATTGCCATTATTTTTTATATGCGAAGAAAGTCAAAGCGCCAAAGACAAAGTTAGCTTTAAACAAGCCCTCCTTGGAGGATTTCATCAATTGTGGCAAACATTAAAGAAACTCAAAAAAAACAAAAACCTCCGTTATTTTTTATTTGCTTATTGGTTCTACATAGACGGAGTCAACACCCTTATTAAAATGTCGGTCGACTATGGCTTGTCTCTTGGCTTTGAAGACAAAGACCTCATTACAGCATTACTGTTGGTGCAATTTATCGGCTTTCCTGCCGCTGTAGCATTTTCAAAAATAGCGGATATTCTTTGTAACAAAAGAGGTATTTTTATTGGCTTGTTTATCTACTGTTTCGTCTGTATCTGGGGTTACTTTGTGCAAGAAACTTACGAATTTTATATTCTGGCGGCTATGATCGGTCTTGTTCAAGGAGGCGTTCAATCCTTAAGTCGCTCTTTGTATGCTCAAATGATTCCCAAAGACCAAAGTGCCGAATACTTTTCTTTTTATAATATGATGGGTAAAACCGCTGCTATTATGGGGCCCTTGGTTATGGGCTGGGTTGCGCTTACTACCGGAGACAATCGACTCTCTATCTTGGCTATTAGCCTTCTATTTTTTATCGGTATGGCAATACTTTCTTTTGTAAAAAAAGAAAATCAAAGTAATTCACAATAAAAAGCTTTGTATGCTTTTGCAATACTCAGTCTTCGCCGAGCCTGCTTTTAACTAGCAAAGAAGATAGCTTTCTTTAAAACTCTATACAAGAAATTTAATAATTTGAAATAAAAATTACAGTGATACTATTCTTTTCAGCTGTGAACATGATTAGCACGACCCCTAAAATATACTTTAATATTGTTACAAGCATCTTTTGCTTGATGTTTATATTACAAAGTACAAGCAGCATCGCCCAACTTAAACCAATGCCTAGGTATGTTTCACCAAGCCAAAATCTCGTAAAAGCAGGTGAGTTGCTCTTCCAGGACAAAATCCTTTCAGGCAGAAGAAATATAAATTGCCTTGAATGTCACAACCCCCAAAAAGGTGGATCCGATGACTTGCCTTTAAGCCTAGGACAAGGGCTTGAGCCCATAGGACCACATAAATCTAACAGAAAAATACTTCGAAATAGTATGTCGCTTTTCAATTTAAAACACCCAGATAATAAAGTGTTTTTTTGGGATGGCAAGGTTTCCTACACCCACAATGATTTAAGAACTCCTGTAAGAGAATTAAACGGTGTATGGCTAAAAGAAGAACGTGTATTCGACCACATAAAGCAAATACCACCAATCAGTCCCGAAAGATCACGACAAGCCAGGGAAATCCTAAGCTGGATCAATCACCCTTTAGACCTAGCTAACATTGTTCCTCTTTTATCTCCCGCGGAGATGCTCGGAAATAAAGAAGATCACCAAGTTCGCGACCCAATGGCGCGAGCAGTGCACCCCTTTGATATTTGGCAAGAATATGTAAATAGAGTTGTTCGCGAAAGACCCCGGATTGTAAATTTACTCAGACATGGTTTTAGGCTGCAGCCCCATCAAAGTTTAAATATAGCGCATATTGGAGTGGCTTTATCAGAATTTATAGGACAAGAGTTTCAAATCACAAACAGCCCTTATGATCGATTTTTGCGTGGTGAGCGCTCCTTAACTCAAAGCCAAATCAGAGGCTTCGCTCTTTTTAAAATGCATTGTACAAGTTGCCACGGAGGCGCAACACTTTCAGGACCAGAGACAACACACAGCCATAACAGAAAAGAATTTAGAACAATTCTAAATGATAAAGATAAGCCAATAGTAGTACCAAACCGCGATTTTATCCCAAAAATTGACCACCATACAGCATTTTCGAGTGTTTTCGTTCCGGCGATTGGAATTTTACATGAGCCATTCAAAAGTCATGAAGCCGTAGCAGCTTTTAATAATCCATGGCCTCATAACAACACACTCGATAAAGGAAGAGAAAAATCACAAAGAGATGTTGTTAGTAATAAAAATTTTGCGTTCAAAATTCCTCCACTAAGAGGAATCAACCAAAATGCACCCTACTTTCACAACGGCGTCTTTCAAAATCTAGAAGAAGTCGTAGAACACTACAGCGATGCAAGGCGTTCACTACAAAACTTTACTCGTCTGCCGCCAGTCTTTCGTAGGCTCTATGGTGATCAGATTATGGCGTTAAGTGGAAACTTCCCAAATCACACAGATCAAGTATGGAGTGGCTTCATGCCACAACCTGAGGAATTAAAAGCCGGACTATTTCTTTCTCGTGGTCAAAAAGCTGATTTAGTAAATTTTTTAAAAGCCTTCGATTAAATCGCCTTGGGAAAATTCGAAAGATTGTACTGTAAAAAAATTAAACAGAAAAATATCCAAATTGACCTAAACGAATAATCCGCAGTATATACGTATTTAATTCAGGGACTTATGCTGGCATGTGTTTTGCTACGTATAAGAAGAATGAAAGGTACTTACAAAATTCTATTTTATACATTGATCATGTATTTTAATATGAATTGCTATTCTATGAATTATTTTAGTAGCTTGCATGTCAACCAAATACAAATCCCCCTAGTAAAAGCTAATATCTCCACAATACAATATGATGAAGGGAGTCGCATTTTCTCTACAAAATTTTTCAATGCCACTCTAGCAAGATCTTATGCCTTAAGAATGCGTATTATAAATCGAGGCAAGCTATTTTTTACGCGCTCAACGGCTAAATATATAGGCTCAAAGCCTTTTTACAAAGGCCAAATATTTGAAGTCGCCTTGTCATACTCTGCATTTATTGGCGATCTGGAATACAAACAAATAAAGAAAGACTCTCAAAAATATAGCGAATATATTCTTGTCCCTGGAGCCGATTATTTTTGGGATTTTTTTATGAATAGATCAACAATAGGAATCAACCTACCATCAATTTATTTCAACTTTAGCCCAGATAAGAATCTCAACCTGGGCATTCGTTTTCAGATATAATTAAACGTTATTATTGAGCCGTTCAACCTGGCTTGGTGTGCTCTGTTATACATTTGCCTTGTTAAAAAAGAAAATCAAAGTAATCCACAATAAAGAAATTTGTATTCTTTTGTAACATTATTCATTCTCCAGTTCTTGCTAAAACACCTTAGGAATACAACTCTCTTTAAAAATCTATACACAAGATTTAAAAATTTGAAATATAATTTTCAATGATATTATTCAAATCGACTGTGAAAAAGAAGAAAACAACTCATAAAATATACAACAACATAAACACAACCATCACCTTTTTAACTTTCTTATTTATGAGCAATAGTAGTATCGCCAAACTTAGGCCTATGCCTAGATATATTTCTCCAAGCCAAGAACTAGTAGAAGCCGGCGAGCTTCTCTTTCAAGACAAAATACTATCGGGTAGAAAAAATATAAACTGCCTTGAATGTCACAACCCACAAAAAGGAGGCTCAGATAACTTGCCTTTAAGCCTTGGACAAGGCCAAGAGCAAATTGGGCCCCATAAACACAACAGAAAGATACTTCGAAATAGCATGTCGCTTTTTAATTTAAAACACCCAGACAATAAAGTGTTCTTTTGGGATGGCAAAGTATCATTTACCCACAATGATTTAAGAACCCCTGTAAAAGAGTTAAATGGTCAGTGGCTAAAAGATGAACGTATCTTTACGCATCTAGAGCAGACACCAAACATTAGCCCTGAAAGATCTCAACAGGCCAGAGAAATCCTAAGCTGGATCAACCACCCATTAGACCTGGCTAATATTATGCCTCTTTTGTCCTCATCTGAAATGCTGGGAAACAAAGAGGACCTACATTTTCTCGATCCAATAAGAAAAGCAAAACATCCTTTTGATATTTGGCAAAGCTACGTAAAAAGAATTAATCGAAAAAGACCCCGTATTGTAAATTTACTACGAAAAGGCTTTAAACTGCAACGTAAGCAGCCCCTAAACATTGCTCATATAGGAGTAGCTCTATCAGAGTTTATTGGACAAGAATTTCAAATAACCAATAGCCCATATGATCGTTTCCTAAAAGGAGAGAATACTTTAGACCAAAGCCAAATACGCGGACTCGATCTTTTTAAAGAGCATTGTATAAACTGTCATGGCGGCACCACTCTCGCTGGACCAGATTTAATACATCACCCAAATAAAATAGAATTTGAGCAAGTAACAATAAATGGAATGCTTCTCTTACGAACAAAACCCAATTTTATAAAAAAATTCGATCATCATTCTGCCTTTTCAAGCGCCTTTGCTCCATCAATTGGAATACTACAAGATCAATTCAAAAATCATGAAGCTGTTGCTGCTTTCGACAACCCATGGCCACACCACAACACAATTGACAAAGGAAGAGAAAAGTCACAGCAAGATTTAATTATTGATAACAAAACTTTTGCATTTAAAGTTCCTCCTCTAAGAGGAATTAATCAAAGCGCTCCATACTTTCACAATGGAGTATTTCAAACTTTAGAAGAAGTTGTAGAACACTACAATGATGTTGAAAGATCGTTAAAAAATTTCAAACGCTTGCCTGCAATCTTTAATAATATCTACGGCCAGCAGATTGAAGCACTAAGCGGCGCCTTTCCGCTGCATACCGACAAAGCCTTACACGGCTTTCAACCTGCCGATGGAATGTTAAAATCAGGACTAGGACTTTCTCGCTCCGAAAAAGCTGACTTAGTAAATTTTTTAAAAGCCTTCGATTAAATTGCTTTTAAAAACACTAATATACAGATGAAAAAACTTTAGCAAAATTTTGGAAGTGTTTTTATAAATTGGACAAAGATAGACACAACTTGCCATTAAATTATTACAAACTTAGCCTAGGCCGGAAACTCAACCTAGGCATTCGTTTTCAGATATAATTAAACGTTATTATTGGTAGGAGCACTGTATCCACGCTGCAAATGTGCCGGTGGAGTTAACTGCTTCTTTTTTAACTTTTCAACTAAAGTTGTACGGTTTAATTTTAAAAGTCCAGCAGCACGATTTCTGTTCCAATTTGTGCGCTCTAGAGCTCTTAAGATTAAAATATTTTCAAAACGATCTACAACTTGGTTAAAGTCCAAACCTTCCGTTGGAAAAGCCATTCTTTCAGCCAAAAGCTCAAGAGCTTCGACAACAGAAATCTGTCCTTGAAAGCGGTACTGCTGACCTTCTTTCATGTCAGTGCTTGGAATACCTTGTGGAATAATATTTTGCTTAGCCTGTGTTTGAGGCGCCTGCTGTATTCCACCTATATTGGGCCGTTCAGCCTGGCTTGGTGCACTCTGTTGTATATTTGCCTTGTTAAAAAATCCTTCTTTCATTTTTGTCTCCCCCAAAGTTTTTTGTAAATTCCTTTTTTCCAATGCACCCGCTAAAGTGTCATTCTTATCCCCAACCTTCATTTTATTCATAACGTCGAAATATTCAATTTCTGATAGATTTTTTCTTCTGAATTTTTCTGGAAAATCCATAGCATCGATCATTCCAACAGCCTTTAGCACAACAACTCGCTCCATTAAATTTTCAAGCTCACGAACATTACCCGGCCAATCATATGCCATTAAGGCACGAATGGCTCCCTTAGAAACACCACCCACTCTGCGGGCTTTTTCAAGATTAAAACGACTAATAAAGTGCTTCGCTAAAAGTTCGATGTCTTCGAGGCGATCTCTTAAAGGCGGAACATGAATGGGTATCACATTCAATCGGTAGTATAGATCTTCTCTAAAACTTCCATCTTCCACAGCTTTTTCTAAGTTTTTATTGGTAGCGGCTACAATCCGCAGATCAACACTCTTACATTCGTTTGAGCCAACACTCTCTATTTCTTTATTTTGGATAGCTCTTAATATTTTAACTTGTAGAGCGATTGGCAGTTCACCGATTTCGTCTAAGAACAATGTACCACCGTGAGCGGCTTCGAATTTACCAATTCTATCTTGCGTAGCCCCAGTAAAAGAACCTTTTTTGTGACCAAATAACTCGCTTTCAAGTAGTTCCGCTGGAATAGCACCACAATTAACAGCCACAAAGGCTTCATCGCGACGGTTACTACAATGATGAATTTTTTGAGCTAATAAATCTTTACCAGTTCCCGACTCACCTGTAATCAAAACAGTAGTATTGGTATCTGCAATCTGTGAACTAAGATCAATAACTTCACCTAAAAGCTGACTTTGATAAATTATCTTTGGTCCAGTATTTTTAGCAAGGGAAAGATTTTTTTCGCCAGCTTCAAAAGGTCTAGTTAATTCTTTAACGCCACATTGCTTTAATAGCTCTTGCACAAATAACTGTAGTTTTTCAGTAGAAAGAGGATCAAACCAATCCCAACTCTCTTTTAAAGCCAACAACTGACTGTGCATCCAAGGAGGTTGCGAAGAAAGTGCGATGTGTTTGGTTTTAGGATGGATCATAGACAAACGCGCAAGTTGCTCAATTTGTTTTGCTTGAAAAATATCTAATGGAAAGTAACAAACACGATCAAAACTATTCTGCTGAAGATCATCTAAAGATAAATGATTGTCTGCCATACTTTCGTTTTTAAGACTGCGAGCTAAAATTTTGTATTCTAATACTGGAAAGTTGCTCATTGAGCCCCAGTAACACTGAACACCATGCTCTGCGAGATAGCGACTTAATTTACTAATAACTCTCAGGGACAAAAGAATCGATCGAACATTGCCATCTCCAACTGGCAACTCTCCGAATGATTCATCTCCGCTATCAAGTTCACTTGAATGCTTTTCGAACCAGTCTACTATGGGACTTAATCCCGACTGAACTCCTAATAGTATTGCGATGCGCTTTTGCGCCATTCTAAAAACCCTCCCCCTGGTTTTTTAGACCGCTAAATCGTTTAAAAATTTTTGGACCTATTTTTATTGTGCGGGGTAAATGAAAAATGGTCAACCGATGAAAGCTCTAAATTTTGGACTTTTTTAACTTGCTTTGGCACAGCGCTTTTAGCTCCCCCGTAAGTATATGTTATAACTAAAAAACAATGACCAAAGCTGCCAAAAAAAGTCCAAAGCAAAAGCGAAAAAAAATTCTTAATTCTTCTAAAGCCGCTTTGAGACCGGTGCTAAACCAAGACGAAATAAGATTTTTATTTGGAGAAGACTCCTTAAGCAGAGAAACTTGGCGCACCTTTCGAATTATGTCGGAATTTATTACAGGTATAGAAGCTTTAAGAGGAACCCAAAAAGCTATCTCATTTTTTGGAAGTGCCCGCCTCAAGGAGGACCATCCATACTATAAGCTAGCAACTCGCACAGCTAAGTTAGCTGGCAAAAATGGCTTTACCGTAATTACTGGTGGCGGTCCAGGCCTTATGGAAGCCAGCAACAAGGGAGCCCACCTAGCCAAAGTGCCATCAATAGGTCTCAATATAGAACTACCTTTTGAGCAACATATTAATCCCTATGTAAGCCAATCCGTAGATTTTAAATTTTTCTTTGTGCGGAAGGTAATGCTCGTAAAATACTCTCAAGCCTTTATCATATTACCTGGCGGTTTTGGAACACTAGACGAGCTGTTTGAAGCCATTACACTTGAGCAAACAGGTAAAATATCTAACTTTCCAATTATTCTATTGGGAAAAGACTACTGGAGCCCTCTACTGGGCTGGATCAAGAACCAAGTTCTCAAAGAAAAACTAATTTCCGAAAAAGATTTAGAATTTATACATCTTACAGATGACCCGAAAGAAGCTATTAAAATTGCTGAACGCTCGTGGAAAATGCAGCGCAAGCAACAAAAAAGAAATCTTAGAGACGATTAGGCTTCTAAAATTAGCTAGCGCGACGAACAAAGCGCTTTGCAGTTTTTTCGCGCGTTTCGGCAGCCTCTACACAGTATCTAGCCCACGGTTGAGCCTTTAATCTAGCTATTTCTATAGGCTCTTCGGTGTCTTCGCAATAACCGTAAGTCCCTTTTTCAAATTTAGAAAGTGCGTGTAAGATCTCCTGTAGAATTCTATGATCTCTTTCTTTTACACCAAGATTTACGTTTTGTTGAACCATGGCAGCCGCATGATCATGTTCATCAGACAAGTCTTCGATCTGCACAGCTAGGTCATCATTTTGCGAGTCTCGATTTATAACTTTTTCACGTTCAGCTAACAATAGCTTTTTAAACATGTTTAAATCTTTCTTTTTAAAACTCATCTTTTAAAACCCCCGATCAATAAATTCTCTCATATTATTTTATAAAGATGGTGTTAAGAAAGGGCTTTTAATATGTCCTGGCGCAAGAAAGTTTATTTACACCCTCAATAGCGACAGAAATCTGTCAGCGAAATTTTAATTTATCATTTCTTCGGCAAAATGCTTCATAGCCGCTTTTACATCATCGGCCATAAAGAATCCGGGGTTTTTAAGAAGGAACCTTCTATAGTTTGTATTAACTTGGTTCAACGGATTGTCGGGATTGAAGGGCTTGGTGTGTTTTTTAACAGCCTTCGTTAACCAGCCTTCATTCAAGCGATGCTCAGTCCTATAACCTATCATATCCCGGTGCAGAGTAGTGTTACTCTCTGACTTTAGATGCGAAATGAAATAGCGAAACAACTCATTCTGCATATTCACAGAATCGGTATTCTCTAAAAAGGACTTTAAAAGACCTATATATCCAAACGGTTTTTCTTTTTTTATAAAATCAATCCAAGTCTTTTGATGGCCTCCATCTCCAAATCTTGCAACCAGGGGACCAAACTCTTTTAAATAATCATTTTTTTCTGCACGTGATAACTTTGGATAAAACTTTTTAAAATCCACGATCAAATGCGCAAAAGAACCGGGACAACTTTTAGCTTGCCTTATCTCATCTAAAACTCTAGATTTCAAAGCCTCATTATTCCTCCTTTTACTCTCATTGTTTTGGTCTAAATTATTTTTAAAAGCCAAATAAGCATAAGTTCTCTTTTCACAGTCCACCTCATAAGTTACGGCAGCGGCACCATGCACATGGGCCTTGTCAACGACTGGAGCTCTTGTAGTCTGAGCAAAAAGTGGTGTCGAAAAAATCATCGTAAATAGCAAAATTCTTCTCATAGATTAGAGTATAAGCTATTTACAGCCTGCCCTAGCCCAGGATAAAAGAAAGTGTGCGCCAAATAATTGAAAGTATACACAAAGGTATTGAAAAATACGCCCAGCTCAAAGCGGGCCCCAGTGACTGGTCAAAGCCTCCCAACCCTAAACTAGGTGATCTTTGCATACCTTGCTTTAAATGGTCCAAAGAACAAAAAAAATCTCCGGCGGCGCTCGCCAAAGAACTAAGCGAAGTTCTTCAGAAAGAAGAAATAACTTACGTACAGCAATTAACTCATGCTGGCCCCTACCTTAATATAAAAATAAATAGCCTTAAGTTGTTTCAGCACCTTGAAGACAACTACAAAAATGCAAAAGATTTTGGAAGCTCCACAACCGGTCAAGATAAAAATCTAATCGTAGAATTTTCTTCGCCGAATGTGGCCAAAGAGGTAGCCCTCCATCACATGCGTTCAACGGCTATTGGAAACTCAATTGCAAAAATTGCAAAATTACATGGATACAATGTTACCCGTTTAAATTTTCTAGGTGATTGGGGAACTTCATTTGGAAAATACTTAAGGGCTATGGAAATATTTGGTGACGAAACAAAACTAAAAGACGAAGGCCTATCCTACATGCTCAAGATCTATGTTGAGTTCAACAAGCAAGCCAAAGACAAACCTGAGCTTAACGAAGAAGCTCGCAGCTGTTTTCAAAAACTCGAAAACGGTGACCCAGAATACCGAAGACTCTTTCAACTCTTTCGAGATATCTCCGTGAGTGAGTTTAAAAAGCTATACTCTCGCCTGGGAGTTGAATTCGATTATTTTGATGGCGAAGCCATGTACGAAAATGCACTCCTTGAAACCATTGAAAGAGTTAGTAACAAAATTGGCACTCGCAAAAGTGATGGAGCCCTGGTCTGTGACCTAGAAGGACACGAACTGCCGGTCTTATTACAAAAAGACGATGGTGCCAGCCTCTATATGACTAGAGATTTAGCAGCAATTTTTGACCGTAAAAAACGCTTCGCTTTCGATCAGGCCTGGTACGTTGTTGCCACCCAACAAAAACTACATTTTCGACAGCTATTTGATTTGGCAACCGCCTTAGATTCTACCCTTAAAGGTAAACTTGAGCATATTAGTTTTGGCATGCTGAGCTTTGGAGACAAAACTATGAAGTCCCGAGAGGGCAATGTAATCTTTCTACGAGATGTACTAGAGGAAGGTAAAAAAAGAGCCCTTGCCATTATCCAAGAAAAAAACCCAGACTTAGCAAATGCCGAAGAAGTAGCCGAACAAATCGGCAAAGGAGCTTTGATCTTTTCAGATTTAGCCCAAAATCGCAGCAAAGACCTACGCTTTGAGTGGCAAAAAGCTCTGGCCTTCGACGGAGACACCGCCCCCTTTATTCAATACACCTACGCTCGTCTAAAATCATTATGCAAAAAAGCTCAAGCTCACTGCGATCAATTAAGCGATAAAAAGCTTGAAGCGCCCATGAATAGTGAATCATGGCACCAACTTTTATTGGCTTTGGCTTATTTTGACTGTGATTCATATAGAGCCCTCGAAAACAAAGATCCCTCACAAATAGCCACCTCCCTAATCAACGTCGCCAAGGCCTGCAATCGTTTTTATCACCAACATAGATTGCTCGAAGTCGATAACAAGGAAGAACTTAGAATTTATATTAACAGCGCCCAAATGGCTGCCAGTCTTTTAAAACAAGGCTTGGCTCTCTTAGGCATTGAAGCTCCAGAACAAATGTAAAATGAAACGCAGCCATCTCGTCATTCGACTTTCTTCCCTTGGAGACATTTGCCTGTGCTCGGCCTTTTGTCTTGAACTTTTAGACAGATATCCCAATGACCAAATTATATTTATTTGCCACGAAAACTATGCGGATTTCGTTAAAAACTCCTTCCATAAAAATATAAAAGTTATTGCTCTACCCAAAGCAAAAGACTTAAGCGAATACGACCTTCATTTAGAAAACTCACTCAAACATAAGCTTAATCAAAGTTGGAGCCTTTACGATTTGCACCTTAACCGCAGAAGCAAAAGCCTGGTCACGGCACTCCAAAAATTAAATCCACAAGCAAGCTCTTTAGATGTTAAAAAAACTCACAAGGCTCAATTCAAACGCTGGCTAGCAGTTTTATGCAAAATAAAACTCAAAAGAGATCGCTTCATTTACCAAGAGCATTTACAGCTAATAAATAGTAAGAGCCTGCACACTCCCAAGTTGAGGCAGCACAAAGAGCTAAGCTCAAAAGAAAATAAAATACTTATTGCTGTGGACACTCAACATCGCAAAAAAAACTGGCCCGCAGAGCAGTGGCAAGAATTCTTAACTATAGTCGCCAGCCGCAATCCCCAATGGAAACTCACTTTTGTAGGAATCAACAAATCGTTTTGTGCTTTGGATTTAGACAAAATGATTCAAGAAAAAAACTTAGCTTGGACAAATCTAGTAGCCAAAACAAAATTAAATCAAATTGCTGAAATTGCGGCCTCGCACCGACTGTGTTTAAGCAGCAATAGCGCTTGGCTACATATAGCCGAAGCGGTTGGAACTCCAGTTCTTGAGTTAGCCGGCCCTATAATAAAAGAATTTGGTTTTTCTCCCTGGAAAAAAGAAAGTCAACGCCTAGCTCAATCCAAACTATGGTGCCGCCCTTGCACAAGACATGGTGCAGGTTATTGCCATAGACTGGGCTCAAAAAAATACGCTTGTATGAAAGAACTCAAGCCAGCCTTAGTTCATCAAAAAATTGCAGAAATGCTTCGCTCATGATTTTAGCTAAAATTTCTTCTGGAGCTTGGAAAGCAGCTAGCCTTTTAAACAAATTGAGCCCGAAGACTAAATTTTCTAAGTCTATTCGATTTCGTGAAAGCTGGCGGTCCCACAGTCGTTTCGGCACTCCAACAAATAGAAACGATGTTATCCACTTTCATGGTGCCAGCGTCGGAGAACTAGAAGACATTCTACAAATTTTTAGCGAAAAAGAACTTCTTAAAAAATACAAACTAAGTCATTCGCAATTCCTTTTAACAGCTAGTTCAATATCTGCCAAAGAGCTTTTAGCGAAACTAACTAAGCAATATGATTTTTCTTACTGCGGGCCCCTGCCACCAGAAGACTCAAAAGAACTAGATAGTTTTTTTAAAATATACAATCCCAAACTATTTATTTTGTCGCAAAATGACCTGTGGCCCACTTATTTGAATACGCTTAAAAAGAACAGCGGAAAACTATTGTGGATGCCGCGTTCAATAACTGAAATTAAAAGTCATTCCCTAAAATGGCTCCATGAAGTCTTAATTGGCATACTCCAAAAAGAAAATAAAAACAAAGAAACTCGGCACAGTCGCTACCCCATTTTTGCAATCGGCGATCTAAGAGTCCAAAGAATTCTACATAGGATTAAACACAACAACAAAAAACACGTTCCTGACAACAAAATTAAAATCATTATTGCTTCTGCTTGGCTAGAAGATATTATATTTATGCAAAAAACTTTAGGCAAATTGAGTGATGAGGCGAAAAAGAAAATAAAGCTTTGTGTTGTTCCTCACGAAATCAACAACAAGACTCGCTCTTGGCAAAAACTTTTACCGGAAGCCAGCTGGATCTACCAGCAAGGGCAGCTCTTAGAAATGTACGCACAACAAGATCTAGCTTTTGTGGGAGGTGGCTTTAAAAGTGGCCTGCACAACATCTTAGAACCGGCTTTATACGGCCTGCCTATTATCTGCGGACCTAAACTTAATAAACAAAGTTCAGCCCAAAGCCTAAAAGATTCTCAACAACTTAGAGTGCTTAGCCACCCCACACAACTTACTAAAATTATTGAAAATTCAGTCAACAAACCCAATGAGCTAAGTCGGTGGAAAGAAAAATCACAGACCCATGCCAAGCAGCTAGAAAAATCAAGCTCGGGGGCCTGTGAACGGCTGATAAACTTGATCAACAAAGTAATTAATGCCAAGATTAGCTCCTAATCATGAATCGTCAAAAGAAGAAACTGCCTTGCGGACGAATCCGAACAATTTCTGAAGACTTAAACGAAACCGATATCCAAAAGCTAAAAGCTAAGCTAGATGACTATGTAAGCAAGAAGGGCTTAAAGTACTCTGAGCAACGTTGGCAAATTGCAGAAGTCATTGCCAGAAGCAAGGGCCATAGTGACGCCCAAAACTACGTTCGCCAAATCCAAAAAAAATTTCCGCAGATTGGACCAGCCACGGTTTATAGAAATATTAAAATTCTAGTCGAAGCAGGCCTAGTACACGAATCTTACCGCGACCAAGAAGGCAAGCTACATTACGAAGTCCAGCAAGACGAGCACCACGACCATATTATTTGCCTAGACTGCGGCGAGATTTTTGAGTTCTTCAACCCGCAAATCGAAAAACTCCAAGATCAAAGCGCAGAAAAACTTAATTTTAAAATAGACTCTCACCACCATGTTATTCAAGCACACTGCAAGATGTTAAAAAGCAAATCGTAAAGCAACTTGTCTTAGCCCCCAGCAGTCAATTCACAACTCGAAGATTAAATTCGTCGGGACAGCTAAAAATATCTTTTACGACACAATCGCTTTCATGCAAGTCTTGTTTACTAAAGCCTACAGTTATATGAGGATAAAAATCTAATGGATCAAAGGCATCAGCTTGTCCACCTCGGCTAAGATACAAGCTTTGAATTTCTTTTCTAATCTTTAATAAATTTTCGGATCGAAGCACAATATAATAAGTCTGCTCTGCTCTTCCTTCAAGCGTGGCCCGGCCGACTCCCAAACATTTAATGTCAAGATCTGAAGACTGTATAAAGTTTTTGTTAGCGATCTCATCAATTTCTTCAATCGTTATTTTATCTTTAAGAACATCCCAATACTCTATAGGTGTAATCGTGGTCACATGAGCCTCTCCTCGGCTTTTTAGTGGACTTCTAAGCTGCAAGAGCAATTCGCAAAAAAGACCTGCAACGGGTTCAAAGGGCACATTCATACTTAAATAGCTATCGAATTTACCATCACCGCTATGTTTTACTCTCGGTGCACTACTATATATATCAGAAGAAATTGTGAGCTCAGCTGAAAAAGAAAATGAAGCAAAGAAACAGAACACAAAAACAAGCAAAGACTTCATAGAAGTTATTCAACTACAGTTAATTATAAAAATAAAGTTCTTTATTCTAAGGTAGGCCGTTACTTTATCTGATCTCTTTGTTTGCGGTGAAAGTTTATTGCAAAGCGATGGGCCTCATCGCGCAAATGAGTGAGCAGGTTTTTAACTTCCCCCTCGGGAAGTTTTTTAGGATTTTTGCGACCTGGAAAAAAGATCCGTTCGCTGCTTTCTTGAATATTTGCTGAGCGAAAGTTACTCTCTGTACGAGCTTTGGCAATTGACACAATTTCTAAATTTAAATCAAAGTCTTTAACCACCGACAAAGCCGCATTGAGCTGCCCCAAACCACCATCGATAACAATAAGATTTGGCCTAACGGAATCCTCCTTAGCGTAGCGGCGTCTCATAACTTCCCGAATACTCCCAAAATCATCTTGCGATCCCTCGGGCAAAGCTTTTATTTTAAAATGTCGATAGGAGGCATTGTCAGGCTTGGCATTTTTAAAAACCACTACTGAAGCTACATTGGCGCTGCCTTGAAAATTTGAAATATCAATACATTCAATATGAGCCGGAGGCTCATTTAACTTTAAAAAATGAGCAAGCTTTTTAAGCAAGCCGCCGGAACGTCTTTTGTCTTCGAGCGCTTCATCGTAAGCTTGTTTGACATTTTTTTCTGCCAAAGCCAAAACATCCTTAAAACATTCTTTCCACGGACTTAAAGACAAATCCAAGGAAGACTCTTCGCTCTGAGCTTGTTCTTTTAAATGCAGCAAGGCATCTCTTAGCTCAAGGTCATTGCTTAGCAAATCTTCAGTAAAGACTATTTCATCAGGCACCGGCTGTTTTAAATAATATTGCAAGAGCAAAGATTTTAAAAGTTCTGCTTTGCTTTGTTCAAAGCCCATTGATTCAAGCACAACGGTTTTTTTATTTTGGCCTACCCAAACACCATCTCGGTAATGCAAAATATACAACTGCAACAAAGCAGGGTTTTCTTCATGGGCTTTGCCTTCATAAAAGGCCCAAAAATCTCGATCTTTTTTATCTATATCCAGCTCCACGCCCTGCTCTTGTTGTTCATAAAACAAGTCAATCATCTGCAAGCGATCGCGGTAGGCAGCCGCTTCTTCGTAATCCATAGCTTTACTGGCAGCCTTCATGGCTTTTTGCCATTTATTAATCAAGGCTTTTTTGCGCCCCTTTACCAAGTTCAAAAAATCTTTTAGCTGCTCAGAATATTGTTTTTTATCCACTTCACCGACACAAGGCGCTGTACAATGACCAATTTGAAAAGACAGACAGGGCCGAGACCTATTGGCAAATTCATGATCGCGACAATCGCGCATTCTAAAAATTTTTGAGGAGATTTTGATCATCTCCCAAAGGGAGGCCGCTCTTGGAAAAGGCCCAAAAAAATCCCCTTTGTCACTTTGCATTTTGCGTCTGCGTAGATAGACCCTCGGAAAGTCGTGAGAGCGATCCACAAAAAGATAAGGGTAGGATTTGTCATCTCTAAGTAAAATATTATATTTTGGAGATAAAGCCTTGATTCTATTGGCCTCCAGAATCAAAGCCTCTACATCATTTTGGGTGATAATCAGCTGTAGGGAGCAGACCTGGGCCATTAAATGCTCAATTCGCAAGCCCCGGCCATCGTTGCACTGAAAATAACCAGAGACACGCTTTTTGAGATTCTTGGCCTTGCCAACGTAAAGCACCTTAGCTTGGGCATCTTTCATCAAATAAACACCTGCTTCTTCGGGCAATTTACTAAGGCGTTCCTTGAGCTCATCGTCTACAAGCAAAGACTGACGCCGGTATGTTTTTTGTGCTTTTTTCACTTGATCCCTCTTTATAATCATATAGGATTCAAAGACAAATACACACGCCGGGTAACTTCTTTTAATTTAACAAGTGGTCCCCTGGTCGATGACCCAAAAGGTCATTGCAACTCGGCGGTGGCGAACCAGGATCCGCAGAGGAGAAACGAAACTATGTCTGTTACTGTAAACATGAAAGAACTGCTCGACGCAGGAGTTCACTTTGGCCACCAAACAAGTCGCTGGAACCCTAAAATGCGCCCATTTATATTTGGCGCTCGTAATGGTATCTACATTGTCGACCTACAAAAAACCGTTGCTCTAGCCAAAACTGCTTTTAAATTTGTGGCAAGTGTTGCTGCTGCTGGCCGTCCGGTTCTTTTTGTTGGAACCAAAACACAAGCCAAAGACGTTATGCGCGAAGAAGCTGAAAGATCTGGATCTCCATTTATTGTCGAAAGATGGCTAGGTGGAACTCTTACAAATCACAACACCATCCAGAACTGCTTAGCCAGTTTGGAAAAAATACAACATAAAAAAGACACTGGGCTTGTGGACCAAATGCCTAAAAAAGAAAAAGCGGCCATGGAAAAAGAATACAATCGCCTTATGAGAAATCTAGGCGGTATTCGCGATATGAAAGAAATGCCAGGCGCTCTTTTCGTTGTGGACCCACTAAAAGAAAAAAATGCCATTATGGAAGCCCGTTGTCTTGGTATACCTGTGGTTGCCATTACGGACACCAACTGCGACCCCGATCCAATCGATTATATAATCCCAGGTAATGATGACGCCCTTAAGTCAATCCGCTTGTTTGCATCTTTGGTCAGCGAAGCGGTGCTCAACGGCAAAAAAGTTTTCGAAGAACACACCCGTTCTTACACCGACAAAGAAAAGCTTAACGTTCCCGATGTAAATCAACGTAGCTCAATCCAAAGCGGGGCTCGTGGCCAAACCACAGATCGCGGAGGACGCACTGTCGATGTACAGGTACGGCGCTCGGTAACGAAAGCCCCAGAAGCAGAAAAGGCAGCGCCAAGTCCTGAATCAAAACCTGAAGAAGTTAATTAATAAAATAATAGGAGATTATAATTATGGCTGAAATCACAGCAAGTCTTGTTAAAGAACTAAGAGCAAAAACCGGAGCCGGAATGCTTGATTGCAAAAAAGCTCTGACAGAAAGCAACGCAGATCTACAAAAGGCCGTAGAGGCTTTACGTAAAAAAGGTCTTTCTGCTGCGGCTAAAAAATCGGGTCGAATCACAGCTGAAGGCTTAGTAACTTCTTACATACACGCAGGTGGACAGATTGGCGTATTATGTGAAATCAACTGCGAAACAGACTTTGTGGCAAAAACCGATGAATTTAAAAACTTTACGAGAGACATCTGCATGCACATTGCAGCCCAAAACCCACTTTATTTAAAAAGTGACGAAGTGAGCGATGCCACCTTAGCTAAAGAAAAAGAAATAGCCATTGAACAAGGTCGCCAAAGCGGTAAACCTGAAAAAGTTTTAGAAAAAATTGCAGAAGGCAAAGTTAAAAAATTCTACCAAGAAAACTGCTTGCTAGAACAAAGCTTCGTTAAAGACAGCAGCAAAACGATAAACAACTACCTAAATGAAACCGTATCTAAGATAGGCGAGAATCTTAGCATTAGACGTTTCGTCCGCTTTGAAATGGGCGAAGGTCTCGAGAAAAAAAATGAAGACTTTGCAGCTGAAGTAGCCGCTCAAATGGAAGCTTAGTAGATTCAAGCGTGGCTAAAACTAAAATAAAAAGAGTTCTGCTAAAATTTTCGGGAGAAGCTCTTGCCGGCAAAAAACGCCTTGGTATAGAAGGCGAAGTTCTTGAGTACATCGCTCAAGAAATCAAAGATGTGCAAAAACTAGGCATCCAAATAGCTATTGTGGTTGGAGCTGGAAATATTTTTCGCGGCATAGAAGGCTCGCCCAGAGGAATCGATCGTACAACTGGAGACTACATGGGCATGCTCGGCACCACGATCAATGCCCTCGCCTTGCAAAGCATGTTAGAAAAAAACAATATTGATACCCGCGTTCAAAGCGCAATTGCCATTAACCAAGTGGTAGAGCCTTATATTCGGCGAAAAGCTATGCGCCACTTACAAAAAAAACGAGTGGTTATTTTTGCTGCGGGCACCGGCAATCCTTATTTTTCTACAGACACTGCAGCCGCATTAAGAGCTATGGAAATCGAAGCAAACCTTTTAATTAAAGCCACAAAAGTAGATGGCGTCTTTGACAAAGACCCCGTTAAAAGCAAAACTGCTAAAAAATTCAAAACTCTAAAATACCTAGATTTTTTAAACCAAAATTTAGGTGTTATGGACAATACAGCCATCAGCTTATGTATGGACAACAAATTACCCATCAGTGTTCTTAATATGAACAAAAAAGGAAATATCAAAAAACTCCTTGAAGGTAAAAAAATCGGCACTCGCATCGAATAGAAAGGAAACAACGTATATGGATCTTTCAAGCTTTGAAACTGGCATGCAGAAAGGGATGGAGAGACTCGCTCACGACCTAGCCCGCCTAAGAACAGGTCGCGCCAGCCCTTCTCTTATAGAAAACATCAAAGTGGACTACTTCGGTACGGCTACTCCCATAAACCAACTAGGACAGATTGCCGTGCCAGATTCAAGAACCTTGCAAGTTACCTGCTGGGATCAATCGGCTATTGCACATATTGAAAAAGCAATTAATGCTGCCAATATTGGGCTGACTCCTAACGTAGATGGCAAAATAATTAGAATGAGCATACCTGCACTCAGTGAAGAGAGACGCAAAGACATAGTCAAAAGCGTTAAAAAACTAGGCGAAGAAGCTAAAATCACTGTTCGTGCGGCCAGGCGAGATGCTAACGAGGAAGCCAAAAGCCAAGAAAAAGCCAAAAGTATTTCTAAAGACGAGTTAAAAAAAGCTCAAGATGATGTCCAAAAGTTAACCGATAAATTCACAAAAGAAATTGATAAAATTATCGACACAAAAAGTAAGGACATTTTGAGTCTCTAGCAATGAGCAAGACTAAATTGCCTGCGCATGTTGCTATCATAATGGATGGCAATGGCCGATGGGCTGCCAAAAGAGCCCTGCCCAGAAGCCTGGGACACAGAGCCGGATCCAAGAGAATACAGCCTATTGCCAAAAAAGCTCTCGATATGGGCATCCAGTTTCTTTCTCTTTATTGTTTTTCAACCGAAAACTGGAATCGACCAGCCGATGAAATCAGTTTTTTAATGAAATTATTAGAAAAACATATGACTGAAGAACGAGATATTATGATTGAAAACCAAATTTGTGTAAAATACACCGGTGACATTTCAAAACTACCCAAAAACGTGCAAGAGCTGCTCGAAGAAACTGTCGAAGTCACCAAGAACTTCAAAAAACTCATTTTAAACTTTTGCATAAACTACTCAGGTCGCAGCGATATCGTGCAAGCTGTTAATAATCTAATTCAAAAAAATAGCAAGGACTCTGTCACAGAAGAAAGCTTTGCCAAAGAACTCAGCACGCGTAGTTTCCCCTACCCAGATCTGGTCATTCGAACAAGTGGTGAAAAACGCATCTCAAATTATATGCTGTGGGAATGCGCCTATTCCGAACTCTACTTTTCAGAAAAACCCTGGCCACAGTTTGAAGTAGCGGACTTCGAAGCCGCCATTACAGAATACAAAAACCGCGAACGGCGTTTTGGGAAAATTTCCTCTAGCGATGAAAAAGCAACAGAACTCAGCAGGAACAACCATGAGCTCTAACTTAAAGCAGCGATTTATTGTTGCCCTAGCCCTTGTAGTTCCATTACTAGGCTTACTTATCTATTACCCTCAAATAGCCACCTTGCTTGTTCTATTGCTCGCCTTTTTTTGCTGGCATGAACTAAGCAAGATTTTTAAATTAAAAAAACAACAAACAGTGCTTGGCTTTGTGTTGCTGGCCACGTTGCTTGTTTGGACTTCGCAGTTTGGACCTATTCCAAATGTATTTTTTCCTTTTCTTTTGCTTCTTTCATTTCTTAGCGTGCTCACAGAAAATGGCCCCGCTGATTTGATTTGGAGATCTTTGTATAGATTTTTTATAGGCTTTGCTTATATATTTGCACTCTTTGCTTTTATTGACCCAATTCTAAGCTTGCCCAATGGCAATTTTCTGCTGCTTTTTAGTTTAGGAGTTCTATTTTGTTCCGACATAGCCGCCTATTTTGTTGGAAAATCTATAGGCGGTAAAAAACTCTGCCCCGCCATTTCTCCTGCCAAAACATGGTCTGGTTTTTTAGGCGCCAACTTCTGCGCCTGGTTATTTGGTGCTTTAGTGTTTCTTTATATATCCCCGAATTTATTAGGTTTCTCGTTCCCCGCTTTTCCCACACTTCTTAGCATTGCCCTGCTACCAAGCCTTGGTCTTTTCGGTGATTTATTCGAAAGTTTGATCAAAAGAAAAATGCAAATTAAAGACTCGGGCTCCGCTCTTCCTGGCCACGGAGGCTGGCTAGACCGTCTCGACAGTTTGCTTTTTTCTCTACCCTGGGTATACCTTTGCTATACGATATTCTAGAATAAAGATCATATATGGAATACGCATTAGGCTTTGTCATTTTATTAGGTGTCTTAATCACTATTCACGAATTCGGGCATTTCATTATTGCCAAGGCTTGTGGAGTTAGAGTTGAAGTTTTTTCAATTGGCTTTGGTAAAAAGATCCTGAAGTGGACTCGTGGAGAAACGCAGTACACAGTCAGTTTAATTCCTTTTGGTGGCTATGTTAAGCTCACCGGCCAAGACCCAAGAGAAGAAGTGCCCAAAGAACTAGAAAATCGCTCATTTAGGGGAAAACCTTTGTGGCAAAAAGCAGCCGTTGTACTGGCTGGACCACTCTTTAATGCCGGATTAGCTTTAATCTTATATATTTTCCTAGTTGGAATGGGGCTGCCAGTACATGCTCCTACTATCAACAGAGTCCTTGCCGATAGCCCTGCAGAAAAAGCAGGCTTTAGAAGTGCCGACAAAGTTACAGAAATTAAAAACCTAAATACGAACGAAGTTTTTATTCCTAGGGAGTTCACCGACCTTGGTGAGTACATTGCAAAAAGTGTAAATCAAAATTTAGAATTTTCAGTCAAAAGGCATATTGCAGGCCAAGACTATCTAAACGATGACAGCTGGCAAAAAGATATTAATAAAATTAATTTTAGTCCTAAACTTGGCTTAGAGCGCCACCCTAGCCTTGGGGTCATGGAAGAAAGAGGCGTTATTCCTGGCGTAGAAAGACAAGACCTTGCAGCTGTTTTTGTAGTGCAAAAAAATAGCTGGCTAGCCAAACGCTATTTGCCAAACGTGCTACTTGTTGAAAAAATTTCCATGTCTTCAGACAAAACAGAATATGAAGTCAACACTCAAGATGACTTTGCCAGACTTTGGAAAAAAGCGGCAACAAGCTTAGGCAATAAAAACGCAGCCTCCATTGTGATCACCGGCAAAGCCCTTGACTTATCTGGTGAGCAAGTTGAAGGACTCGATAATGAAAGCCAAAGATATGAGCTTAATTGGTTTAAAAAAAGCGACTCACCTTTTGTAAATAAGTCTATAGAAGCGACCGGATTTTTTAGTTCAGAGCTTTTAGTCTCAATGGTTTTAGATTCCAGTCCAGCTCAAAAAATGGGCCTAAAAAGTGGTGACCTTATTACAAAACTCAATGGAAAACGCATACACAGTTTTAAATTTTTTGTAGGCCACCTACAAGAATTAGCCGGCCAAAACCAAAAGCTAACTTTGGAATGGCTCAGAAAAGGCGCTGTAATGAGCGGAAGTTTCGAACCTGAGCTTAGAGAAGCAACCGATAATGTAACTCAAACCACATCAAAACGTTTTCAAATTGGAGCTGCTTTTAAGCCTTTTCATATATCACCAGCTATGACCAAGCTAAAAGCCGACAGTTTTTTAATGGCTGTAAGTCTAGGTTGGAAAAAATGTGCCCAAATGACAACCTCCATGCTGAAATCATTTGCCCATATATTCACAGGGCGGATTGCTTTAAAAACACTAGGTGGTTTTATTTCAATCGGAAAGTACGCAGGCGAAAGCTACAAAAGAGGCATCGTGCCCTTTTTAAATATGATGGCTCTTATTTCTCTTAATTTATTTATCTTAAACTTGCTGCCCTTGCCGGTCTTAGATGGCGGTCACTTGGTTTTGTTTTTAATCGAAGCGGTTCTACGAAAACCCTTGAATATTAAAATTATAGAAGTTTGGTCGACTGTTGGGATTGTTATGCTACTTGGATTAATGCTTTTTGTAACCTACAACGATATAACAAGACACATCCTACCTATATTCGACTTTTTTAAATAATGGAGCATATACTTGCCCTTGATTGGGGAAAAAAACACATTGGCCTAGCCTCGAGCGACCCCGATGGAGTCGCTATAAGCCCTAGAGAAGACCACAAGCGCAGCAAAGAAGCCCGCCATTGGCAGCTTCATCCCTCAGATATTCAATGGCTGCAATCTAAAATTTCCCAACACAATGCTGACAGACTAGTGCTTGGACTGCCCATCAATGTAGATGGCAGTGAAAATCAAGCCAGCCAGGCTATGAGGACACTGGCGCTTCAATTAGAAAAAAATTTCAAAATAACAGTTCTGCTCTCAGACGAAAGATATACTTCACAAATGCTCGATGAAAAGTCAAAACTAATACACGCACAAAGCGCAGCAAAAATTTTGCAAAACTACTTCTCAGTTTTGCAGAAAACCAAGTCTGGCTTTGCTCTTTTAAAAATAGTCTTTTTAATTTTTTTACTAGGATGTGCTGGCATTGCCTACCAATATTACAATTTCGCTATTAAAGAAAACAATTTTGCACAGAGGGAGAGCATTGTGATCGATGTCTCCCAAGGAAAGAACTACCATCACATTGTAAAGGAACTATCTAGCTACGGAATTAAAATCCCGCGAATTCCATTTAAACTATGGGCGAGGCTCATGCCCGCTAGCAATAAATTACAAATCGGTGAATACGAATTCACAAAAGACGAACTACAGAAAGTTAGCTATCAAAAGCTTTTAGAGAGCTTTAGTAGCAAAAAATCCAAACAATACAAAATAACCATCGTTGAGGGAGCCAATATTTGGGATGTGCAAAAAGCTTTAAAGGATCACAAGCCAAACTTAAGTCTAAAGGAAATCCAAAGAAAGCTTAGAAATAAAGACTTAATGAATGACCTTGAAATCCCGCACCCCGACAAAATTGACCGCAGTTTAGAGGGCTACTTATTTCCCGAAAGTTATCTTTTTCAAAAGTATGATTCTATCGACAAAGTCATTGCAACTATGACTGAGCAATTCAAAAAAAGAGCCCTGCCCTTATTAAAAAAACACCCTTGGGGCAAAACCGCCAAGGGACGTCACGACCTACTAACCCTAGCTTCGGTGGTCGAAAAAGAAACAGGCCAAGTCGACGAGCAACCTCTTATTGCTAGTGTCTTTTGGAATAGAATAAAAATAAAGATGCGCCTGCAATCTGATCCCACTACAATTTACGGCCTCCTACCAGACTTTGACGGCAATCTAAAACGTATACACCTACGAACTCACAGCCCTTGGAATACCTACAAAATACGATCTTTGCCTGCTAGCCCCATCTGCAATCCTGGATTAACAGCCATCCAAGCTGTAATTGAGCCTGATGAAAGTAAATACATATATTTTGTCTCAAAAAACAATGGCTATCATGTTTTCTCAAAAACACTAAAAGAACACAATCACAATGTAGATGTCTATCAGAGAAGAAGAAGACGAAAAAAATAAGCTAACAATATGAAAGAGAATTATTTTTCTTTAGTTGTCGCCACTTTTAACAGAGTTCAACTCTTAGAAAAATTCATTCAATCACTACTTAAGCAAAAATTTTCTGACTTTATACTTATAGTAGTCAATCAAGGACCAGATAGTGAAATTCAAACTTTGTTTAAAAAATACAATTCCCTATTAAATATAAAGCTTTTACAATCAGAAAAGGGAGCCTCCCTAGCAAGAAACGTGGGAATAAGAGAAGCTAAAGGTAGATATATTGGGTTTCCAGACGACGATTGTGAATATTCTGAAGATTACCTATTTGGTATACACAAAATACTGAAGCAAAACCCAAGCTGGGATGGCATTAGCGGAATTGCTAGAAATAAAGATGGTGAACTATCCCTTCTTAAGCTGCATCAAACTAAGCTCGAGCAGAAAATTTCTTTAAATAGAAAAAATGCTATCACTTTATCACTTGAGCCAACTATCTTTGCTAAAAACCATTGCCTACAAGAGACCAATTTTGACATTAATATGGGTGTCGGAGCTCCAACACCTTGGCAATCAGACGAAGGTCCAGATTTAATCATAAGACTTTTAAAAAAAAATAAAATTTTTTACTTCTGCCCTTCGAATGCAATCATACACCCAACTCCCAATGAAGCCACTAAGCGCCGCGCCTTTAGCTACGCTTGCGGTCGGGGTTACCTTTGCAGAAAACACCTTTTTTTACTACCTACATTAGTATATTTGGGTTTAAAGGCTCTTTGTGGGTCTTTGTTATTTTTTTCAAAAAACCGCTCAAAACATAAAGAGCGTTTAAAAGGCTACGTAAAAGGTTTTTTTAAGATTCAGGATTAAGAACATTTCAGCTTTTTGTATTTACGAGCTAAAAAGTTTAGTGCTTCATATCTAAATAGTTTTTTAAAAGGAATTTTTATGAAGCGTTTTAATAACTCACAGTAAGCCTTCACGTTTAAAACTTTATTAGCAATTAGTGATCGTAAATTTTCAAACCAAACAGAATACAAATGTGTGTAGGATATTCCGCCTGAAGACACAACCACGGAAACAGGGTTCAATACATATTGAATATTAAGACCTGCCTTCAACATTCGAACGACCTGATCAAAATCCATGGAAAACTTGTATTTTAAATTAAATAAATAATTTTCTGCAGCATTTTTCTTGTAAACAAATGATTGATGAGAAAAAGAATGATATAAATTTTGCGAGCACTTATGAAGAATAAGACCAACATCAAAGTCTTCATACCATACAGAGCCAACGACCAAATCTAAATTACTATTTTTAAAGCATTTTAAAGCAGTACGGTAATAATTAAAGTCTTTTATATAGTCACCACTGTTCAGAAAAGCTAGATACTCTGTCTTAACAAAGCCTATACCTTTGTTAAAAGCGTCTGAAATCCCTCCGTCAGGCTCAGATATATGCTCAATACAATTAGACTCTAAGTATTTAATGCTCTCTAAACAGCTTCCACCATTTATCACTAATACATTATCTAGCTTTCCCCTAAGTGAGTTTAGAGTGTTTTTTAAACCTAAGAAATTATCACAAGTAATAACAATAATTGTTAGTTCTTCGAGGTCACAGATTTGCTTCAAATGACTAGGACCACAACTCATCGTTATGGCTTTTCCAATCTTCAAGGGCTGAGGTTAAATTATACTTATAATTATATGAATTTTGTACTAAATACTCGGGAGTAATGTTATTAGAGCGAACAATTTTTTTAACACGAGCTGGATTTATACCCTGAACAACTCCAAACAAGCGAAATGAAATATTTATTATATAGGCAATAAAAATTAAAACAGACAGTGGCAGATTGTACACCTTATGCTTGCGACCCAATACTTTTAATATCGCTTCTACATAAGCGTTTATTGTAGGAATTGGAGAGAAAGACAAATTACATACGGTCACAGATTTGTTAATCACTTTGGACAAACACCACTCTGTAACTAAACACAGTTCTTTCACGTAGATGCCTGCCTTAAGAACATTCTTGTTGCCACAAAAAATGAAATATCTTTTCTTTAATGCTTTAATCATGCGAGTTATATTTCCACCCTCACCCTGACCAAATACCACTCCAGGTCTTAATATAACTAAGTTCTGAAATTTCGAGCTACCAGTAAATGCTTTTACATGTATTTTTTCAGCAATCTTTTTCGACTTACCGTAAGCAGTTGTAGGCTTTAACTCAGAACCTTCAACTAAGCGCTCTTCACTTGGCCCATAAGGAGAAATACTGCTCGTAAATACAAAATGAACAGCCTTTGGCAGGCCAGCAACCCACCTACAAACAGATTTCGCTCCTTTGACATTAGTATCAAAATATTCAGAGTCATCATGGCCTGGAACACGGTGGATAGCAGCTAAATTTACAACCAAAGAAACGTTAGACAGATCTAAAGCAATTTTCTCTCGCACATCACAGTAAACATACTCAATTTTTTTAAGCTCAAAATATTTCTTAAATTCAACAGGTAAGCTTTCAAAATTTGGCTTAGCAATGTCTGCACAAATAACCTTAGTAACAAGATTTCTCTCTAAAAAATGGCAGCTCAAGTGACTTCCTATAAATCCACTTCCTCCAAAAAAAATAGCTACTTTTTCTTGCATCTTAATTCTTTAATACTTGTTGAAATTTTTTTAAGAAATATCTCTTCGCTAAACTTATCGGCCTGTTTTTTAATCAAATTAGGATCAAATTCTTCAATTTTAGATTCAAAATTCGTAATAGCTGAGTTAAATGATTCTACTGTCGCTTCAGGAAAGAATACACCACTAACTCCATCAATTACAATGTCTCTTAGACCACCTTTGTTGAAAGCTATAACTGGCCGGCCAGAAGCCAATGCCTCTACTGCTGTTATGCCAAAATCCTCAACTCCGGGAAACAAAAAAGCTTTAGCCTTTGAATATAGATCTACCAACTTCTCTTCAGACACCCTGTCTAAAAATTTTATGTTCTTAGCTCCCTCGGCCAGCCACTTCAGAGCCTGTTGTTTCTCGCCTCTTCCCACTACAATAAGTTCTTTTCCATTTTTCTTAAAAGCTTTGATAGCTAAGTCAATATTTTTATAAGGAACAAGCTGGGAAACGACTAAATAGTAATCAGATATATTTTCTGATATTTTGAATTTCTTTACTGATACCGGAGGACTTATAACCTCTGACTCTCTTCTATAGTATTTGGCTATTCTTTGCGCAACAAATTTAGAATTGGCTATAAAGTGATCAACCCTAGCCGACGAAAGACTATCATAGAGTCTAAGATAATGCATAAGAGGTCCCAAACAAATTCTAAAGATCAATGGCTTATCAGAAAAATATTGTGAATATTGATCCCATATATAGCGCATTGGACTATGGCAATAACAAAGGTGAGTGGAGTCAGGATTCACGATGACACCTTTACTTGGACCAGCCTCACTACTTATTACCAAGTCATAATTTGTTAAATCAATTTGCTCTAAGGCAAGCGGCATAAACGCTAAGTAATATTTATAAAGTCTACGTGCGAAGGGAAGTCTGTTAATAAATGTAGTTTGTATATTCTTAGATTTGATTTTTTCGGATAAATTATCTCTATCTAAAACGTGGGTGTAAATATCGGCCTCGGGATAAAGCTCGAGCAAGCTTTCAAGAACCTTTTCGCCTCCCCGCATAGATACAAGCCAATAATGTATAATTGCAACTTTCATGTTATTCTAAGTTTCTATAATAATTATACTTTAGAGCAGCATTTAGGTTGTCAAATTAATGTCAGGAGTAGCTTATATTTTAGGTCTGACATGATAGTTGTTATGAATTATTTTATAATTAAACACACCTTATAACTTTTATGAAAAATGGTATCTACTGGTGGCATGAGCCATATAAACTTTTGCTGTTTTTCCTCATTCCTTTTTATCTGATTTGTTCTTTCTCCTTGTTGGGAGAAAGTCAGTTAATAGAGAGACTACACTTTAATTATTATTATTTTTTTATTGGTCTAGTGTTTCTACTAACAATAGTTGTGTCATCTTCGAGTTTGAAATTTGTACGGAACACTCAAAAGAGAAGATATATTCACCCTCTTTGCATAGATCTATTGTTTGTACTTTGCGTAATTGGCTATACTGCTTTTTTATACAACATAATAACTGATAGAGTTTTAATTACAAATATCTTAATTGGCAACATAACCGGCAATGCAGCTAAAGACTTAGTAAATAATGTACCTGGTATTTCTACTTTCACTCAAGCAGGAATAGCTTTTGTCATTCTTTACTATTATAAATACCTAAGAGAAAAAGCTCCAATTAGATACCGTTATTATTTTTTTTTACTTTGGATATTAACGATTTTTAGATCTATCCTATTAAGTGAACGATTAGCTTTAATTGAAATAGCCGTTCCAATTGTCTTATTTCAAACTAAAAAATTGTATGATACAAAATTCAAGTACATCAAACTAGCCATAAATGGCGCACCATACATTGGTACAATTGCATTGTATATATTCTTTATGATAGCTGAGTACAGCAGATCGTGGTTATCTTTTTATATAAACAAATACGATACGATTTATGAGTTTGCAGCTGACAGGTTAAATCTTTATTACACAACAGCCTTAAACAATGGCGTAGGTATGTTAGAAAAAATTGACTGGGGAACTTTTGAAGGACGTTTCACCTTTAAATGGTTGTATAATTTCCCTCTTATAGGAAATCACCTTTCAAAATCCATCCTAAGCGATCAAGGCAAATATCGCCGATACTTGCATCAATATTCGGATCTTGAATTCAACAACCCTTCAGGCATCTATGTATATTTTTATGATTGGGGCTGGGCGGCATTAATTGTAGCTATTATACTTGGATTTTTATGTAGTCTTTGTATAGATAGTTGGAAAAAAGAAGAAGGCTTATTTTTTTGTCTTTTCCCTATAGTTTTTATTCACCTTTTAGAGATTATTCGCATACCTTACTTATTTGGTGGTCGCGCTATTTTACCTATAGGACTCATTGTACTTATTTTTATTTTTTCCAGGACTACAAAAATATATGAAAAAAATATTTATTAATATTAGAAGCACACTTAACGCCAGCACTGGAGTTCAAAGGTATATATCATCCTTATTAGAAAACTTTGAGTGTCCTATGCGTGCCATAGAACCTAAAAGAAGCTTTTACTATTCAGGCTTCAAAGGACACCTTTGGGAACAGAGCTATTTATACAGCAAAACCAAAAATCAACTATTATTTAGTCCTGCCAACTCTGGACCCATTTTTCATCCTAATCAAATTATTACCATACACGATCTAAGCCCAATAGATCATCCGGAGTGGTTTAGCACAAAGTATCATTTATTTTATAAAAACCTATACCGCATATTATTCAAATACACTCAAAAAGTAGTTACAGTATCAAATTTTACAAAAAATAGGCTGACTCATCATTATCCCCATTTAAAAAATAATATTGAAGTTATACCAAATGGTATAGACAGCAGAAAAATAATAACTAATACCTGCTCAAATGATTTTTTACAAAAATATAATCTATTAAACAAGCAGTTTGTATTTACACTTTCAACAATTGAGAAGAGAAAAAATTTTAACACAATTTTAAAAGCTTGGGAATTGAGCCTACCACATATTCCGAAAAATATATATTTACTTTGCGCTGGTGCAAAAGGAAAAGGTAATATTTTTAAAGAAGAAAGACTACTACAGAGTCAAAGCCGAGTTATTTTTACTGGTCATGTTGAGGAAGAGGAGTTGCATCAACTCTACAGCAATGCTTTAGTGTTTTTATATGCCTCGCTCTACGAAGGCTTTGGCCTCCCTCCTTTAGAGGCAATTCATCACGGCACAATTCCTGTCTGTTCGAATATAGCCCCATTAAAAGAAACACTAGGCAATTATGACTTCTTTGCTTCCGCATCATCACCAGAGGAGTTCTCCCAAAAGCTTATTTACATAATAAACAATCCACACTGTTCAGAAAAAATCTTAAGTAATTACTCGGATTTAAACATCAAGTATACTTGGGCAAAATCAGCAGATAAAACAGAAAATTTTTTAAATAGTTTTAGAAAATGAGTTTTTAGCTTTTACCTTGTTTAAGCTATAGATTTGTAAGGCAAGTTGAAATACTAAGGATACACAAAATAGCAATAGCACAGAATTCTTATTTCCGAACATTAACGCCAAACTTAAATATACAACTAAGGACAAAAATAGAGCTGCTATTGCACTAAGTGGCCTCGATGAACAATGCAATAGTTTTCGCCCCAAAACTGCAAGTGTTGCAATTGGAATAAATATGGCAACTTGAAAATAATATTTTTCTACGCCAGCATACTTTGCGCCTAATAGTTTTGGTAAAATTGGTGACAGCAAGTAAAATAAAGCACCTACAGCTACTGACATGCTTATATATTTGACAAAAAATATCTTTTTATCTTTAAACAAAGCCAATGCTCCACGAGAGCATACTTCAAAAAGATTCTTTTCATAAACAGTTAAAATCTTATTAAAAAGTACACAAGTATAGAATATTATTTGAAAGCAGGTTAAAAGTTTACCGGCTTCCGCACTTGATTCTACAAAGTTAAGACTTAATATCAAAATATTTATATAGATCTCATTTGCGGAGTAAAGCATTGAAAACCTGAATCCTTCTGCTTTAAAGTGCTTTGACAAACTAAAATTTCTTAAATCTTTAAAAAGCCTCTGATTCACTATAAGTGTGAGCAATAAGCAAGAAAAAATCAAAAACTTAGTAAAAACAACCGTGCTTAATTTTGTAAAATCATGTGTATACAAATATAGAACAATTGCAAATTTTAAAAAAGCAAGTAAAAGCCCAAGATTCATTCCCTTCGTATATTTATCTAAAGCATAATACTTAACTATAAAGCCATTAAAAATTTGAAAAATGAATACTTCAGAAAACATGATTGTCGGAATTAAAAAAAGGGCGACACTGCTATTAGTATAGGAACCGACTGGCCACAACAAAAAAGTTGCTACAAAGCTTGAGAGTAATACTGCTATTATGACTTCGTTGGCAGATGAAGCAGTCTTATTAGAGTCATTAGAGCTCCTTAAAAGCAAAGAATATCTTCCATATACATTTATAGGCCCAAATATTCTCGCTAAAGACACAACACTTATGTAAAGCATATACAATGAAGGACCAAGTATTTTAGCTAAAAACAAAAAATGTAAAATAGAAAATAGCATCTCTAGTGATTGTGAGATAAGCACATAATGAGATTTTTTTACTGCTTCCAATGACTCAAATCTTTTCCTAGTAAATTTTCTAAAATAAGAACTTCTGGAGCAAATTCTTCTACAAGACAAGCTTTAAAATACGTATCAAGCTTTTTTCTTGTCTGTTTTTTTTCTAATGACTTTATGAAAAATGTTCTTAAACCTTTTAACCCCAGCCTGATAGCTATTTTTTTAAGTTTTAAAACGTTTTCATCAGCAACAGGGGGGTACATAAGGCTGCGACTCAAAGCAGGAAAAACAGATTTTTTACGACTATTGTGAACCATATAATTATCGAGTTTGACTTTTCTTAGATTTAAAAATTCTAGTATATCTGTGTGAATTTTTTCAGGATTGTTTTTTAAATCTTCAAAAATCACAGTAAAGACTCTTTCTTTTGGAACCAGGCTGAAAAGCCTTTGCAAATGTTGGCCTAGAGAGGAGATGTAACGATATTGTAGGTTCAGTGGATTTTTTCTAGCTGGCGGCGGAATATTTTCACCGGCAGCTCTTAGAGTTTGTAGATCCCACGCTCTTTCAAAGTCTTCCTCGAGTTCAAGACACGAATTTACTTGCTCCTGATGTAAGGAATAAGATAAATCAACAGGGTTTCTCAACATAAAGATGTATTTTGGCTTAGTATAATTTTTTTCTATAGAGTATATTGCATTCTTTGACCAGGAATAGGTTGTTGAAGCATCAACTATAACTGATTCACCTGCTCTCGCCCTCTGAAACAATTGGTCATATTGCACTCTTGTTTTAATAGAGTTACGTACACTGTCCTTATATATTTCCTCAGACCAGTAATTAGGCTCTTTTGGATCACAAACAAATATATTGGGGTGCTCACTTAAATAGGCTGCCAAAGAAGTCGTACCACATTTTGGAGCGCCGATTATAAAACAATTAGGCTCTTTAAGCATTTCAATCTTTCCTTTGAACTTTAAAATCTTTCAGTAGAATCGATAACAAAAAAAGCATTAGACCTACAAGAAAGAAAACAATAGTAGTCATTTTCAACCTACGAGGATATATAGCCTTTAATCTAACTGGCTTTATGCCTATCAATTCAAATTTTGATAAACTTTCAGGCCCCAATAAAGCTTCAGTTTTTAAGATGTCTTTTTTTAATTGGTAAATATTTTGTTCTAAACCTACTTGTTTCTCAAGAAGTGCCGGATTAAATCCGGTGCGCTGAATACTCTTTACAATAGTATTTAATTTTTTTTCTAAGTTTTCTTTTGCTTGTACCGAAAAATTTAAAAATTTTTGATTGTCTTGCATTTTTTTTTCTATTGGTACATTGTATTTTTCGCTTATATCTTTAAAAATAGTCTTTGCGTAGTGCTCGGCTGTATCCAAACTATGAGCTTTTATACGAATACGATACATATTTGTATCCAAAATATCTTCAACATCTGAAACAAACTTGTCTAAATCCGGATATATTTTATTGAGGTTTTGATATTTAAAAACAATATAGGCCGCACTCTCAGATTTCAGCAAAGAGCCACTAGCTCCGTCTAATTTTTTTAACCCTAAAATGTTTGCACCCAAAGAACTTTGATCCGCCTCCAGGCTTAAACTACCTGACTTTACTAACATATCAACTGCGTACCATTTCGTTACAAAGCCTAAAGCTATAAATGTAAAAATTGAAATAAGGACTGTTACTAAAACAATTCCTTTGTACTCTTTCAAAATTGCAACTAAGGATCGAAAAATTGCACCAAGGCTCATATACAACTTATCGTCTAGCTTTAGTCTTGGCTTAACCAGAAGCTAATAAGCGTCAATTTTAAAGCTCTATAATATGGGCTTAAAAAAAAAAGAGAAAAATACACATCAATCCAACGTCAATTCTTTGAACTTATATCCTACTTTTAGTTAAAAAACATATAATTAGAGCTTAATGAAATTTAACTACTTAGCTGCATTCATCATAGCTCTAATAACTCATTACAGCTCTGCATCCATCAATGACAATATAACTAAAATATTAAATAGTGTGAGCCAAAGTAGTTACAGTCAATTGAAAAATATTGAAAAAAATATTTTACATCACAAGTTAAAGAAGGAAAAATCTAGATTGTATCCTCAAATAACTCTTGCTGGCGACGGTGCCTTTGGTCGCTCGCGAATAAGCCTCATTTTAAAACAAAATATTTATAGCGGCGGCCTAATTGCATCTAGAATAGATCTTGTTAATACAGAAAAAAAAATATCTGAAATTGAAAGCAATGTAAGCAATATCGACCATGGCAAAGAAGCTTTAGCTCTTTACTTCGGCATTATATACTCTCAATACTCTCTACAATATTTAAAAAATGACATTATGCAAATACTGTTACAAATACAGAAAAAATTTACAACACTTTATCGAAAATCAGCAGTATCCATCTCGGACTTAATTGATATAAAAAAAGAAATAGCCCTCCTTGAGCAAGAAATTTCAATCAATTCACTTAATCTGGCTAGGCAAAAGAAATTGTTATTTTCAATTATCGACATAAATTTAAATTCTTTAGACTTCAGTTTAAACTATGATCAGATTGATATAAACGCACACTCAGTAACTGAATTGAAACCTAATACTCAGTACATAGAGAAACAGCAAGAATTATTAAAATTAAAACAGAATGCTGAAAATATCAAAGAGCAACTAGATAACACTCAAAACAGAACAACTATTGCTTTAATAGCCAGAGAGCGCTATGACACTGTCGATAAATTTGAATTCACCGGTGGACTTTCGGTCAACATTCCACTTTTTGCGGGTTTTGAAAGCAAGCATAGAAAAAATGAATACAACGAAAAGAAAAAAGCTCTCTCTCTTGAAAGTAAAATACAACTTAATAAAATTCAAGACAGTATGTTACTTGACTTAAAGCAACTTGAAGAATCAAAAAAAATGATTGCACTTTTCACTGATCTCCTAGAAGTTTCTTTAAAAGCTTGGAGACAAGTCTACTCCGAATTCAAACTTGGCACGACTGCCCGCGCAAAAGATATACTCAGCACCTTAAACACACTAAAAAAACTACGTTTAGATATTAAACACACAAAAAGTGTTTTTTTTCAGAACTACTACGCCTTAAAGCACTTGAACTAAAGACTCTAGAGATATTGACGTTTTAATGACGCTAGACATTCTCTAATTTTATAAAACAACTGCAATTTATAGTAAAATTTACCTATGAAGTTAATACTTTTATTCGCCTTCTTTATTGGTTTTACACAAGACACATTGGCAAGACTTATTCCTACACAAAATATTAATTCGAGTCGCAAAAGCTGGCGAGAGCATAAAATATCTGAATTAGAAAAAGATGCAAATTATTTTTTGAGCGACTCTAGGTCTTATCCACCTATCTCTATTTCGATTCCTAGTGGATACGGTCTAAACTTTATGGATTTTTTCGTAAATGGCGGACTGACTACAAAAGGCAAGAGCAACAATCATGGTTTAGACGCTACATCTGTTTTTGGGCTTGGATTGAGCAACCTAGAAAATATTTTTACCTTCGAAACATACGTTACAATCCTAGACCTTTATGGAGATTTCGCACAAGACGGTGCCATTGGTTTTTCAGCTAGTCGAAAGCTGCCCTGGTATGGGTCTTCACTAGCAGTTGGTATTTTTGACTTACTGTCGTGGGGTAATAATTTTGCGGTGCCCTCATACTACCTTGCTTACTCTAATTATTTTAAACTTAACTCAGGATCAAGGTTTTTTCGTTCAGCGACTCTCAGCGTAGGTTTTGGTAATGGTGTTTTTGCGGGAGCCAGCCATCAAAACTTTTTAGCCGGCCAGCAAGGCAGTAGCTTTTCCTTAGGTAAACACGATTTCACAAAATGGGGATTGTTTGCTGGAGCTTCCCTAAACATCATTAGCTGGCTCAATCTTATAGCTGATTGGAACGGACAAGGCTTAGATTTAGGGCTGACAGTAGCGCCTTTCTCTAAGCATTCATTATATCTCTCACTTTTTATGCGCAATATCTACGCAAAAGAGGCCTCAAGTGAGTTACTTTATGGCTTTAGCTTCAGCTATAGTGCAAATTTTTTAGATATATTTTAATCGCTATTAAAAAAAATTTTAAATTATTAACCTGTTTTTAACATAGGAAAAGCTCGCGCATCTTCAATTAACACAATTTTTACCTATTTAAGCTTTACTATAATACTTAGCTTCCGAAAAGATAATAAGATGAATTTTTACACGCTATTAACCATAATCATGTTCATGTTGGTAGGTAATCTACGAGCAGATTTATTGCATTATGAAGCGCAAAAATTAGAAAATGAATACAAACAAATGTGCACTGGCGACACTTGTCATGGAATGTACAGAGGCAGTGTGAAAGCTAAGGATCTTGCAAAGTCTAAGTTTCACACTCTTCCGAAAAATACTTACTCACTTAATAGATACTACTTTTTAAGATATTGCGACAGCCCCGAAAGTCTCGCCCAAGTTATCTATGGCGACAAAAGAAAAGCTGGACATTTAAAGTATTGGAATCGCGGAACTCCCTGGAAAGCAGGAAACGTTATATATTATAAATCTCCAGTAAATAACAGCCGAGGCTTAGGCAATCTATTTGGCGAACATCCTGGTCGCACTGAAATCTACACAGTCAAAAGAGGCGATAACTTGTACAAAATTGCAGATAGAACCTTAGGCGATCATCGCAGCTGGAAAGAAATTGCTTACAATAACTATATCAAAAGTCCTGACAGTGTTGAAATTGGTCAAAAAATAGTTTTGAAATACCTGAGGTAAAATCAATGAAAGTTATAAAATATTTAATCCTAAAACCAACATTAATACTATTATGTTTTTTAGCTTCGGATATTTTTGCAAGCCAAGTTGTAGAGATTGGAAAACCTATTGGCTTTAACACGATCACTGCCTTTTCTAACAAGATCCAAAGCATACCGGCTGCAGCAGTAAGGCAAATACTAAGCAATTTCTATTTAAGTGAAAATGGCAGAAATCCTGATTCTGTAGGGCAAAGTTGCGACTGCTGCGAGTATCAGCACTCTGCTGTTTATGGTGCGAAATATAAAAGCAACGGTCATTTAGATAAAGCCAATTCAAAAAGCTGGTGCGCCCTTAATGACTCTGACAGCAAAGTCAGCAAACAACAAAGAAGAATCGCATCACTAAGCCTCCAGCCTTCTGGTTTTAATTTCGAGCAAGCAAAAGCCAATCTAGCTTTAAAATCTTTAAATAAGGTGTTTGCTGCCAAACACTCTAAGAAAGATGTGGATTTAATAGCCAGTAATGTGTACCGCAATGAATCTCGTAGAAATCCACAGTTCAAAAGGCACCTAAAAGGACTTATTAAAAACAGTATTGGCCTCATGCATAGGGGATCCTTAAATAGCAAGAAAATTGAGAATGTAATTATAAATTACAAAGGATTGCTGCGAAGCTCCTCTGATAATTTTTTAGACAACCCACCCGAATCAATTATTGCATACCAAAGTTTTTTCAAAGCGCTTAGAGATCAAGTCTCCTATATAAACAAATAATTTAATATAGACTTTTCTAAGCTTTAGGCATTATGTTGTAAAAATGCCTCGCTACCTTATCAAGCTTATCGTATTAGTTGCTAGCCTCTTCTTCTTTTATCAAGAACAAAAAAAAACTACGACTACCTCACATGAGCCCCAACAAACCCAAACAAAATCAAAAAACTACCTATATAAAAAATCATCTTTTCATTGGGTTTCTCCAGAAGGCTTACACTACAAAGGCAAAGACTCGCGGGGCCTGAGTCGGGTAGATCACGTAAAAAGACATTGTCAAAACATCAAGAACCGCCGAGGCGCGCATGGAGTGTTTACAAGCTGTAGCAATCTTTTTGAGATGCTCGATCAAGGCTGGCTTAAGGTAAAAAATCGCTATTTTAAAAGCAATCGACACAGGCAAGACTTCGTCATACCATTTAAACGTAAAATTGGCTATCTAGGTGGCCAAGCTGGAGCCCGTAAAAGACATCCTGCTCTTTATCGATTAAAAATTGTTTTAGAAGGAAAACCACCTCGTGTCATCACAGCCTACCCATACTAAACTTCCCTATGCTGACGAGTGCCCTGCTTGTGGCAATGGCTTAATTCGTTTTGTGAACTGCTCTGCTGGACTGAGCTATCTTTGTGACGAATGTGAGCTAAGCTGGCCACTAGACACTACAGTAAAAACAGTGTTTGAGGCTCACAAAGGAAAAAGCTGGAGTCTTATTTGCGAAGAACACAAAATAACCGACTGGTCTTTGCTCAATACCGAAGACTTAAAAAAGAAAAAACTCAGTAAACTCTCTACGGGAGAATCAGTTTAGTGCAAAGAAGCCCAACTCATTCTGCCATCGACACAGACACCCTAAAATATCGTCCTCTAGCCTATGCCTTAGCTCCTTCAAAAATTGGATTAAAAAAACTTCCTAGTAACTCAACTGATCCTCGTGAAAAGCTCTTTCAATTTGATCAATATTTTAATGATTATCGAAATGTAAAAATAGCCGGCAGAAAAGAACGTCTCGAAAAATACTACCAATGCACTAAGCCTTGCCCAAAGTCGATTATCAACTTCATTATTAACAAGCTAAGTAATGAATACCCCAAAGATTTTATTCTTTCTGAGAGCCATTCGCAAATAGAACTAAAGTGTTTATTGAGTGAAGAAAGCTTAATCTTCGATAAAGACTTCAAACTGTTACAAGATAAAAGCACAACACACTTAAACTATTTAGACTCTTTCGACGCTCTGGCGATGCAGTGCCAGGAAGATCTAGTTGTTTATCAAAAGAACGATTCAGTGGATGCCGCCACAGGAATTCATTTGTTTCACCCCAATGGCTGGTCTGCTGAAGAACAAATTGGTCGCTGTTTCACGGCCATTCACACCCCCATACTAGATTACAAAAAACTCTTACCAAACGCAGATAAAATTGTAGAAGCTATTATAAACAATCCCAATACAATGGCTAGACAGGGAGCTACCAACTACCGTTTATGTCCCAAGCTCAACCAACATCCCGAATACTATATTAAAGAAGTAAAATTCAAAAAATTTGACCCGACGAAACCCGAACTCTACATACGCTTTGAACGTCAAACTGTAACAGGCTTTCCTAAAGAACGGAGCTTTTTATTTACTGTACGTAATTACGTAACCGAAATTTCTGAAGAATGCTTAAGCCCAGATGAGATAAACGAATTACAAGCTATTTTTAGTCAAAATAATAAACACATAGAACGCTTGCCTTTTTTACAACACAATCAAGAAGCCATACTAGAATGGCTTTTTTCTTTGAATTCAGACAAAAATTGATCTAATAACTTTCTCTTAATGAGGCCCATTTTTTTATTCTTATTTTTATTCGCAGCTTCAAGTTTTGCCTGCGAGCAATGGCTGACTCCATTTTCTGAAAGCGATTATTCACAAGCAATTGGACTTGATCAATTCTACCAAGCGATTCAAAGTCCTGTACCTTACGACTTTGACCCAACAAATTCTGACTTTGCTCTTGCCGCTTTAAATACTAAAATTTTATCTGAACTTCCCCCTCATACGCGAGAACAATACCAAAGAATTTTTTACCAGGGAGAAATGGCCGACCATGTATTGTTTTTTATTCACACACATGAGGATCTAAAAGCCGAGCAAAATGATCTTCTAACTCAACAATTAAATGCTAAAGTATTCTTTAAAACCGTTCCTAGAATCCAATTAGTTTCTACAGCTTTCCCCCTTAGTTCAAAACTAGATTGGAAAAGAAAGGCTTTCATTCGCTACTCCGAACAAGGTGAATTACATAGATACTCACCTCGAGCCAAGGTGTTTTATATAAGCGGTCAATTTTACGAACGGTGTGTTATGCGAACTATGGCTTCAGTAATTAAAAAATTCGCTAGTGACCCTGACTGGCCTAAGCTTGAATTTGTATTAGTAACTGACTGGCTAGCACAAGCAAAGACTGGAGAAGCTTATTTTCGGGCAGAAAGTTTCCAAGAAGCAAAAAAAGAAGAAATGCATTTCGCTGCAATTATAAATGCTGGAGACGATATAAATTTTGAAGCTTTTAAATCTACTGACGGCTCCTGGCTCTTCAGAGAATTACGATTAGGTAAAGAGCTAATTTTTCGTTACTTAACATCAAGCGATATTATATAATCAAGACAGCAGCAACAAGCACTGCGGCTGCCATAATCCAAAAACCAACTGTGCCTTTTTTGATAAATGATTCTTTGTTTTTTAAAAGGGCTCTGTCTTTTGCTACAATCAAAGGAGTCATTTCGACACGAGTTAAGCCTACAGAATATTGTTGCTTCATAGACTTGCTATCTGTAGTGGAGCTTTCTTTACTTTGTTGTTTTTTCAACGTTGGGTTAAATGTTTCACCTTCACAAAGCAAAACAAAATGAGTGTCACCTAAACTGAGTTCATCGCCAACACGTAAGCGCATACTTTCGTTAGCCTTATCACCATTTACTTTTGTGCCATTAGAAGACTTTAAATCTTGAATATAAACTTTATTTTTTTTCACTTGGACCAAAGCATGATCACGAGAAACACTAAAATCAAAAATAGGTATTTGAGCATCCACTCTACGGCCAATCAAAACTCGAGGGCCTGAAATCGGGTATAAGACTCCTGTAAAAGGGCCCTTCTCTACCCTTAGGTAATATTTTTTAAGGCCTTTAACAGGCTTAGATTGAAGCGCAGGAGCTAATTTAGCAATCTTCATTGCTTCTACTGGCTTGGGTGTATTCTTTTGTTTTAGCTTTTGCATGTCAATATTTTGCCTTCTTCTTATACATGCAAGGCTTGTACCAGCTTTAAAGTCATAATTTTATTGAAACAAGCTGTCGAAAATTTAGACAGTTGCGCAGATAATATAAGTTGTATGAATAAATTTATCTTAAGTCTTCTCTTTATCCTTATGACAAGTTTTGTATATGGGCAGAACCAAGCTTTTGTAGTTACAGAGCGTGAAGCACAAGAAATCTTTGATGTGACGCAGGCTGGGCGTTTTGCGATCGGATTGGGACTGAACTCAAATGTCCCCCTGGGCAGCCCGTTCTCTATAAGCGGTGGAGCAAAAACAGGTCCCTTTCGATATTCACTCATCAACAGCGCTCAAGTTGAATTAGCCTATTCTATTTCTTCGGCCTTTGAGCTTTCCATTGCTGGTGGTATTGAGCAATATGCTAGTCGTTTTGATTTAGACACCAACCCAACTGACAATACTTACGATTTTGTAAGAAACACTATTAGAAATTTCCCTTTATTGCTTATTGCGCGCATTGGTTTTGCAGGCAATCGTTATTGGCGTCCAGAAATTGAAGCAGCTGCTGGACTTTCCTTTAGCAAAGTTTCTATTGCGCAAGATACAAGCACTGATCCACCAAAAGTTAACTCGACCAAAGCTTTACGAGGCCACCTAAGTGTTGGTGCTGGAATCCCTTGGACCAAACACCTCTCACTGCACACCAGCATTGGATATCAATATCAAAAAATAGGCTCCAAGCAATATGCTTTAACCGGTGGCAGTAGCAAAGTAGATCAAAAAAATCTTTCGGGTCTTTTTGTAAAAGGTCTCGTGCGCTTTCAATTCTAAGTAGAAATCTTTTAAATTCTTAGTTAACAAGTTCAGATTGCGATTCAAAATAGCGAATCAAACGCTGTATATGATCAACCTTGCTTAAATCCGAAGGCTTTTCTAGGTATTTCACTAAATCACTTGTAGCCATGCGATAGCGTCCCATACGGGCCATCAAAAGACCGCGCTCTCGATAGGATTCACTACAGTCACGGGGACTAAGCTCAATCAAAGAACTTAAAACCCAATACATCCTAGGGTAATCTTCTTTTTCAGAAAAAATGGCTTTTAGGTTGCGCAAAAGCCGGCCAACTATTTCCACGGGGTGCGAAACACTTAAGGTTTCTGGCCCAAAAGGCACAACTCCCCTCGTCCACTCAAACAAACGTCGCTCACAATCTTCGGTTGTTAAAATTTTACCCGAATCGAAACAGTCTACATACCACTGCTTGGTCCAATCCCCAGCCTGCTCTCTGCTGCTCGATACATCAAAGTGACCTTTCGTCGGACACATTTTAACCAAAAAATGTCCTGGAAAGTTTACACCAAGAGCCTTCAAGCCCATTCCTCTACAAAGCCCCATAAAAATCAAAGACAAGGTAACCGGGATACCTTTTCTTCGCACCAAGACATCGTTTAAAAAAGAATTTTTAGGATTGTAGTAATTAGCTCGATCGCCAGAAAATTCTAGCTCGCCAGCAAAAACACGAGCAACATACTCGGTCTGATCTCGCATATTCCCTTGTACAGGCATATTGCCGCGCACCCGTTCAACAAGTTCAGCAAAGTAAGCTAATTGTTTTTCCACGTCTATGTCAGAGTATTCAAGCTTAGACAACAACAAGCCAAGACGAATTGGATCCCAATCGTCTTCTTGCGGATCTTTAACTTTTTCGAGCAAGGCTTTTATCTCTTTAAAGATTGCCTCAAGCTCAGCGAATTTGTCATGCATAGTCTAGGACCCCATATTAACGGCCTAGCTTTTCGCTCGCAAGCAGTAAAATAAAAGAAATATAAGCTGCCAATAGAGGCTTTTAAAGGAGCACAGAGGATGTAAATGTATAACAAAGATAAAACACTCTAAGCATGCCCCCAGAATACTATCTGAAGCTACAGTGACTGTTACTTATTTAACAGCTTTTTAAAGCGTAAATCAAAAATCTGCTTATCAAAAACATAAACAAGTTTTTTATCTGGGTTGTCATAGCGCCCACCAGATTCCTCTAAAGAAAACTCTGAGCCAGGTTCAAGTACATAAAAAGAGCTAGTGTAGCGAGTCATAGGATAGTAATATGGAACTGGATTTTTACCTGCCTTGAATAGTTGGGCACTAATATTTCCAGTCACTTTATCCCAGCAATCAACTTGGTAGTAGGGACGGGAAATAACAAATTTTGTCGAAGAAAGCACATGACCCCTCTGAAGACCAGCACCGGCTGGTATAACTACATTTTGAGCGCCAGCACGCTCGTCAGGATATAAATCCCAAAAGGCTTTTCCGTAAGCTATTACAACATGTTTGTCAGTAATTCTTTTTGGATTGACCCCAGATTTTGTGTGAATTTCTTTAAGGTAATCGGGATTCAAAACTGGCTGTAAGGCATCTTTTATAATCGGCGTTTGCAATACTGTGTCTAAAGAGCTGCTGGCAACACTTAAATATAGAGCAAAGGAATCTTTATAATAAAGGTCGAGAACATCTTTACACATAAGATATCCTTTAGTTGGTTCTAGCTCAGACAAAATCTGACCTTTAAATTCATCATTTATGGCCATTTTATTCTCTATAGAAACAGCTGCCATGTTTTCAAAAACCACAAATTGCAAAAAAACCAAAAGCGTAAAAAGTATTTTCATCGTTTTTGCATTATATTTGCTACAAAAAACAAAGTAAAAGTATTTTTATCTCACTTTATAAACTCATTAAAAAAAGGTAAAAAAAACAAATTGTTAGCTTATCTTATATTGGATTACCCAATGTGATTAAGTATTTTCTCAATAGATTTTTTTTACTTGTATGAGCATTCTCCCCACATCACAATTCTTTGCTCTAAAAATGCAAATATATCAGCCACTTAACAATTCCCACTTGCTCGCAATGCCGATTTAACATAAAATGCCGAGACACTACAATGAAAAAATTCCCTATGACAATGCTTCTATATTCACTCATAATCCTTGGATCTTGTTTTGACTAAAAAAATTGGCATATTAGGAGCTGGTCAATTAGGCAAAATGATTTGCGAAGCGGCTCGTGATTTAAAACTGGATATCTCTTTATTAGATAAATCGGCTGACTGTCCAGCTGCTAAAATCTGTACAAATTTTATAAAGGGTGATTTTACAAACTATGATGATGTATTGGCTTTTGGTCTCGACAAAGACATTATTAGTATTGAAATAGAAAATGTAAATATTGAGGCTTTAAAATCCCTAGAAGAAAAAGGCAAAGACGTTTATCCTAAACCGGCAAGCCTGGCTATAATCAAAGACAAAGGCTTGCAAAAGCAATTTTACATTCAACATAAATTTCCAAGCGGTGAATTTAAACTTTTCTCCTCAACCAATCTTTTAAAAGAAGCTGTCCTAAAAAATGAATTAAAATTACCACTAGTCTGGAAAGCGCGAACCGGTGGATATGACGGCAAAGGAGTCGCCATCATAAAATCTCCCAATGACTTCAAAACATTGCCCGATCTGCCCTGCCTTATGGAAAAAATGATTGAAATCGACAAAGAAGTTTCTGTGATTGTGGCCCGAAACAAAAGTGCTTCATCAAAAGCTTTTCCAATGGTTGAAATGGAATTCAATCCCAACACCAACCTAGTTGAATTTCTCTTTTCACCTTCTGGGGTGGATCTTGACACAAAAAGCAAAGCCCAAAAGATCGCATTAGAGCTGGCGAAGAAATTAGATATTGTTGGAATCTTAGCCGTTGAATTTTTTATTAGCAAAAACGGAACATTACTCATTAATGAAGTAGCCCCAAGAGTGCACAACTCAGGTCACCACACTATAGAAGCAAATGAAACTTCTCAGTTTCATCAGTTTCTGCGTGCCATTTTAGATCTTCCCCTAGGAGACACACAGTCCCTAAAAGCTGCCGCAATGATCAACCTCCTTGGTCACCCAGACCATAATGGACCAGTCATCTACAAAGGTCTTGAAAAATGTCTGGCTCAAACTGGTGCTCATATACATCTTTATGGTAAAAAAGAAACAAGACCTAATCGAAAAATGGGCCATGCCACCCTTTTAGATGCGAATTTAGAACTGGCAAAAGAAAGGGCAAAATTCGTAAAGAATAATTTGCAAATTATTTCATGAATAAAGCAATAGTAAGTATAATCATGGGTTCTAAATCAGACCTCTCCGTAATGCAGGCTGCATCTGATTTTTTAACATCACTAAAGATCCCCCATGAGTTAAAAGTCGTTTCTGCCCATAGAACTCCAGAGAGAATGTTTAAATTTTCGAAAGAAGCACAATCAAGAGGAGTTAAAGTTATTATTGCAGGAGCTGGCGGCGCCGCACACCTGCCCGGAATGGTAGCCTCTATATCCCCTCTGCCGGTGATTGGCGTTCCTATAAAATCGTCGAACTCAATCGACGGCTGGGACTCAGTCTTGTCTATATTACAAATGCCAAATGGCGTGCCTGTTGCAACAGTCGCTTTAAACGCCGCTAAAAACGCAGGTATTCTTGCTGCACAAATTATCGGAGTTTCTGATAAAGAAGTCCAATCTAAAATTATTGATTACAAAGCGAATCTTGCCAAAGCTGTTCAAGAAAAAATTGATTGAAGGCTCCGAGCCGCCCACTCCATTCTTCCTTATTCAAGCTACCCCAACCACAAGCAAACAAACTATTTGCATTATTTTTCCCTGGCTTTCCTCTAATCTTAAGTTCACTCATAGCCGTTTCTCAGTTCAGCTGTCTTTAAAAATAATAAGTGTGACTTATTGCTAGTGCAAACTTACTCAGAGACAAGCTTAAAGGAAAGAAGTGTTCTGTATGCTCAAGCACTTAAAATATTAGACGCACAAAAGATCATAATTCACCCTGTCCACAGTATGGACTTTTAAAATACAGTATTTCTATCATGCAATGATCACATATTATGATATGTGACAAAAAAGGAAAGCTAGCTCGTCGATGACTTTTTTTAAGAGGATGAGAATTATTTTGCAACTTCTGTAAAAAATCTATTAAGATCGCTAGTTGTAAATCATTGAAGACTTACTACCTAAAACCATAAGAGTTTACTTTTGTTTATGTTGAACTGGAACAAGCTTCTCATCTTCAACATTAAGACTAACGCCAAGCACCTCAGCCACAAGCTTAGGCTGCCAATCACTTAACATTTTTTGCAAATATTCAAGGTTCATTTTTTGATCTATTAAACTTGACTTGCTTCTTCGATCTTGAACCGAGTTCAATTTAGCGTTAATATCTGCTAATCGCTTAGCTAAATATTCATTATCAATAAAATTACTTCTAAGAAGTTTTTCAAAATTTGCTTGTTCTTCACCTTCTAGCTCTAACCACTTTTTAGCAATTACCTTCATAGCTTTATCCCCTTGTTCCATGTTGCCTTCAACAACTTCTAATACAAGAGTTCTTAAGAATTCTAATTGTGCTTCAGGCCTTGCTAGAAAAACTTTTTTTGCAGTAGATGCAACCTCTTTATTTGAGTGCCCTTGAAGATTTTGCAAATATGCTAATTGCTTGTCATCGAGATGCGAAAATCCAGCAAATGCTTCAACAGCCTTTAATTTCAAACCTGTTACATCTTGTTTTTCAAAAATCTTAATAATGTCCTCAGGCGTTGCGTTTGATCGCTTGCTTAATGCATTTAAATCTAAAAATTCTTTGTTTTGTGTGATTTCAAAAAAATTATATTTTTCAGGATCTTTTAATTTATCAACAATAAAGCTTGCGACATCTTGCTCTTTCTTAAATTCATTAAATTTATCCACGAGAATTTTATAGACTTGTACATTCTTCACAATTTTTTCAGCATCATGATCAAAAAACCAAGCTACAAACATCTTTTTATATACATCATATTCAAGCAAGTCTAAAAATTTGTTCATCTCAGATGGATCTATATTTTCAAAAGCATTTGTATTTAGAAAAGGATTAAAAATTGATTCAAAATGTTTTGTATAGTCTTTAAAAAAATAACTGATGAATGGCAACATTCCTTCATGCAAGTCAGTTTTTCTATTCTTTTTAGGCCACAATGCTTCTAAAGTTTTATTGCTCAATGTAAGACTTTTTTCATTAATTAAACTGTGCTTAATCTTCAACTTAAGATCTTCACTAGCTAGATCTATGAGGCTATTTCCATTTTTATCTTCAAGAGTTAATAATTCAGGATCAAACTTTGGATGGTCCAAAAGTAGCTCTATTATCTTATTATTTTTTCCCGTAGCTAAATCCAAATTCCATCCCCGAAATACCGAATGCAAAGGTGTGACTCCATTCACATTCGGAATAGAAAATACTTCAGGATCAAACTTTGGATGTTCCATTATTGTCTTAAGTTCATCCAAATAGAGCGACTTTACCGCATAAGACACAGCAGTTCTTCCATATTTATCCTGAATAGATAATTCATCAGCATCAAACTTTGGATGGTCCATAAATGACTTTATCGCTTTTGGATTTTCTCTATAAACTGCCCACATCAAAGGAGTTCTTCCTGCTTTATCTGCAAGAGAAAAAAGTTCCGGATCAAACTTTGAATGTTCTAAGACGCTCTTTACTCTATCTTGACGACCTCTAGCTGCTACCAAATGAAAAAAAGTCTTTCCTTCATAATCCACCGAAGATAATATATCAGCATCAATCTTTGGATGTTTCATAATTTCTTCTATTTCCCATGATGGCATTCCTCTTGATAAAACTGCTTGGTGTAAAACAGTCCTATCGAATTCATTTTTAAGAGACTCAAGATCAGTTCGTGGATCATCCATGAGTAGCTTTATAGCATCATAATTTCCTCGTTCCACTGCAACATCTAACAAACTCTCCTCACCAGGTCCTTTACTCAGCTGATCAAAATTTGGATCAGCTAAAGCTGCTTTCACATCATCATTTTTCATGTCCATTATCCTCATCTTCAAACTATAGTAATTCCAAGATTTTTTTGTTTGAGCAAAAGACAATGTAGCTATCGTAAAAGACATATATATGAGTGTATTTTTCAACATGTAAATACATCCTCGTCATAATCTTACACAATAATAATTAAGATTATGTTAATTGTGCGCAACCTAGATGTGTCGCAGGTTTTGTGCGCATACTAGTGGTGTTAGAGCCTCTTTTTGATGCCAGCACCTAGAGATAACTTATTAGATGTAGCTGATCTTCCTCTGTGTATAACCTTAGTTATAGATTTTTTACAAAAGTCATTAGTTTTTTTTGACCGAAAGCTTGGGGGCATTTCAAGTAAAATAAAAACAGAGGGTTTAAATCAGCACAGAAGACTAATTGAACTCAGCTCCGAAGCGCAAAAGTCTGTTTTTATGAGATAGAACTAGCCTCTTTAATAGAATTTAGCGAGCCTGTATTTTAAAAACAAAAAAACCGAATCTGCGCTCTAGCTTTTATACGAAACTATTTTTTGATCAATCGCTCCAAAAAGACTCTCTCCTTGAGGATTTAACATTTCTATTTTTACGCGATCTCCAAAACTCATAAAAGGAGTTTTGACTTCACCTTGATTGATTTTTTCTAACATGCGCTTTTCTGCCACACAGGAAGAACCGACACTGCGGTCTTTATTAGAAATTGTGCCCGAACCAATAATCGTTCCCGCTTTTAAAAAACGGGTTTTCGCTCCATGGCTAATCAGCTGCGCAAAGTTAAAAGTCATATCATCACCAGCTTGTGGTTCTCCCCACAATTCGTTATTAATCGAAGAGCGTAGAGGCAAGTGAACTCGGCAATCTCTCCAAGCATCTCCCAGCTCTTCAGGACTCAAAGCCACCGGACTAAAACTTGTCGTAGGTTTGCCATGTATAAATCCAAAATTCTTTTTAAGCTCTGCAGGAATCAAAGCTCTTAGACTGACATCATTAACTAGCATTACAAATTTAATATGTTTGCTGGCTTCTTCGGTAGACACTCCCATTGGCACATCATCTGTCACGACAGCAATTTCAGCTTCGTAATCAATACCCCAGTCTTCGCTGCCCATAAGAATATCATCACTCGGGCCAATAAAGGCATCCGAAGCTCCTTGATACATTAAGGGATCGGTCCAAAAACTCTCGGGCATTTCAGCACCGCGGGACTTACGCAAAAGTTCTACGTGATTTACATAAGCGCTACCATCGAGCCACTGATAGGCCCTTGGAAGTGGAGATTCAACTTTAGTAGAATCAAATTTTTCACCCATAGCAGGATCATCACATAATTTTTTATAAAGGCTTTTTACTATTTCATTCTTGGCTTCGTAATCGTCCAACAAAGCTTGAAAAGTTTTTATATCTTCTCCGGCTGGAATATATCTCTTTAAAGTTTTATCAACAATTATAAGCTGTCCATCGCGGCTTCCATTTTTTAAACTGGCTAGTTTCATGATTTTCTAAACTAGCCCAAAACTCTATAGCCCGAAAGCTCAATAAATAATTTTAAAGCACAGCCTTGGGGTCAACATTTTTACCCCTAAGCTTATTGGCCAAAGGCCCAACGGTTAAGCCCTGAATCAAAACAGAAAAAACCACAACACCATAGGTCATTTTAACAATCATTTCTTTGAATTCAGACTGAGGCAAAGACAAAGCCAGAGCAATGGATATACCTCCTCGCAGCCCACCCCACCACAGGAGTTTAATACTGTGCGGATTAAACTTACTACCAAAAAGCTTTAATAGATTAATTGCAGACCCGATAGAAAGAAAGCGCGCAAAAAGCACTATAGGAATCGCCACAAACAAGAGCCAAAAATTACTTGAATCAACCTTGATCAAAAGAGTTTCTAAGCCAATAAGCACAAAAAGGACGGCATTTAAAATCCCATCTACCAATTCCCAAAATTCATCGAGACGCTTGCGTGTTTCAGTTGACATCGCATCACGGCGCCCAGGGTTGCCGATCAAAAGTCCTGCGGCCACCATCGCAATGGGTCCAGAGCTATGTAAATATTGAGCCAAGGTATAACCTCCGCAAACAAGTGCCAAAGTCATTAAAACTTCTACCTGATAATCATCAATTGTACGCAACAAATAAAAAGCGGTTTGTCCCAACAACAATCCGATCAGTGCACCTCCCACAGCCTCTTGCAAAAATAGATAGAGAACGTCTTGGGCACTTACAGCATCAAAACCACTTTGCAAAACGCCGACCAACATTAAAAATAAAACCACGCCGACTCCATCGTTAATCAGCGACTCTCCAACGATCTTGCTTTCAATGGCCTGAGAAACTCCAGCTTTTTTTAAAATTCCCATTACGGCAATAGGATCGGTTGGTGAAATCAAAGCTCCGAACAACCAGCAATAGATCCACGGCAGCGAAATGCCCAGCAAGGCAAAAGACTGTAACAATAAAAAGCCAATAATCAAACTAGAGAGCAACAAACCCAAAGTAGAGGTTAGAGCGATGGCTCCACCGACCTCTTTTAAATCTTTAAATGAAACATGCAAAGCCCCGGCGAAAAGCAAAAAAGCCAGCATCACATCCATTACCACACTATGAAAATCAATTTGCCTGAGCCACTGTTCGGCAACGCTATCGAGGCCAAAGAGACTCTTTCCCAAAAAAGCAATCCCAAGGGAAAAGACAATAGAAACAGCCATAAGGCCAATCGCACTAGGCAGTTTAATAAATTTTTTATTTATGTAAGCAAAAATAGCACTTAGACTGAGTAAAATTGCAATTAGGGACATAAATGCAAATCTAGCAAGCTTTGGCTCTGCACACCAGGCAAGCTAAGAACTTAGTCAAAAATTTAGAAGGCAACTTGAGTATGTTTTCTACAGCTTAGATTTTTTTAAAAATTTTATTTAAGAAATACAAAGGACCAATCAATAGAAAAATTGGATTTCGCATAAATTCTGGCCAGCTTCGTTCAAAAGCATGCCCTACAAACTGAAAGATCCATCCTAGAATAAAAGCAACCCACGCAAAAGAAAGAAAAATTCTTTGCGCAGGCATAAAGATCATCGCTAAAAGAGATATGACTATTAATGGAATACCCAAAGCATGAAAAAGTCTATTCAGCTTATGCTGATGAGAGGCTTCATACTGTTTAAAATAGTTTTGCAAAGTTTCCATATCTAGTAAAAAATTAACACAAAACATTCCAAGATGCAGGAAGCACATAAAAGGGAATATTGTTATATTTTTTCAATCGCCACCACTGTAGAGCGAGGGATAGAAGATCCACCATCGGGCCAGTGGCTGTGTAGGCTTTTCCATGACTTTGATTCCGAACCTGGATGCTGAACCGAAACAAAGATTGTTTTTCCATTAGGAGTAAAACTAAGTCCCGTAAACTCTGCTTCCATTGGCGCCGAGGCCACTTGAAAGACTTTTCCTTTTTCGGACCCACGCAAGGGAATAAAATACAATCCATTGTTTCCAAAGTTTTTATAGGGCCCCTTGTTTAAAGAAGATCCCGAAATATCACTTGTTACCCAAAGGTCGCCATTTTTATCAAAGCACAAGTTATCGGGACAGGCCAAGCCACTCTTTTCACCACCGACTACAAAATTGCTGTGCTCAAACTCAAGGGATAAGTAATCATTATTTTTTTCATTGATGCGCAAAAGCGATCCGTAATAGTTAGCTTTCTTTTTGTTGTTGGTAAGACTAATAAAGACGTCGCCACTTTTAGGATCAATTTCTATATCTTCGGGTCGATCGAGCGGGCTCCCCCCAACTAACTCTGCTGCCATTCGACAATGGATTAAAGTCTCGGTTTGATCTAAAAAGTGCTTCTGAAGCTTTTTATTTCTTTTATGATCAATGGGCAGCCATCGACCTTGCTCTAGATTTGCCACAAACAAAGTGCCTTTATCTAAGCTGTCCTTAGAATCAGATATAAATTTATACAAACATCGATCATTGCCATCATCGCCCGTATAGACCACGACGCGCCCATCTTTTGCTCGAACAGTAGTGGCGCATTCATGATCGAAGCGTCCCATCGCCGTTAATTTTTTTGCTTTACCGTTCCAAGGATTTACTTCAACAACCCATCCATAATGCTGAGGGGGCCTTGGATAAACAAGCGGCCAACCTAAATAGGTCTTATTAATTTCCCATTTATCTTTTCCAGGCGAAAGATATTTTAGATCTCCCATATAACCACGATAAATTTCTTCGCAGGTCAAAACTGTGTTCCAAGGCGTAATCCCTCCGGCGCAGTTTCCCATAGTCCCATAGGCCATTTTGCTTTTCCCACTTAGGGGACGATCTGCAACAATCTTTATAGGAGTCGAAGCATGGATTCTTCGATTGTAGCGGCTTTTCTTTTGGTGTTGCCATTGACCTTTTTTATCTAACTCAAGCTTTAAAACCGAAGCGCCCACTTCATACATTTCTTCGTCGACTTCTTTGCGCGCTCTTTTGATTTTGGAATTTGGCCAAGCTCCCCGAATTAAAGAAAGATCAACCATTTCATGATTCACCCACAGCAAAGCTTGCTTTGGGTCATCTTTAAATGGCAAAAAGGCCGTGTAATCACAGTTGTCACCAAAACTTTCGCCATTGCCGATGCTTTGTCCGCGACTCATTATTTGTCGGTACTTAAAAGCTTTGGCAAGAACTAAGTTATCGTTGCTTTGAGCTTTGATTGGAATAAATTTTCTTTGAGGGCTTTCGAGCAAGGTCGACTGAGCAAAAGAATTTGCGCCCTCCACAAAAGAAGAAGCTCCCAGAAATTTTAACAGTTCACGCCTAGAAAGACTCATCAAGAATTTTCTAGCAAAAAACAGCTAAGATCTAATCTTCTAATTTGTTCTTAAAATCGCCCAGGCGCTGCACCACGTTGTGCAGTCTATTTAGGGATACCTTCATTCGATCCAGTATCTTAATTTGGAGCTCTTGATCGAGCTCTTTTTCGAGAATATCTAAATAGCCCTGTAAGGAAGTTGTTGAGGTTCTAATTTCGTGGGACATAGATCGAAATAGAGTTTGACGAGCTTCTGCATCTTCGAGCAAATCACCTTCTCGCAGTAGTTCAGCCACCACAATGCGCTGCCCATCGGCAGCACTCAAAACATGTAGCAAGAAATTTTTAAGGGAAGCTTCAACCGACAACTTAGCACCGACCGCCTCTTCCGTTAAAAGCCAATTATAGACTGCAACCGCTGACTTTTCTTGATTAAAGAACGGCCATAACTGTCTAATATCTAATGTTTTTATATCTTGGTTGTCTGCTGGAATCTGTAGGATTTGGGACATGCGCTGATTTGCAAACTGCAAGGCTCCGTCCCCACTAATTACACAATAGGGCAAGGCCGATTTAAAGCCCGCCCTATCTAATATTTCTTCAAAATTTGAACGACTCTTAGGCGTTTTCGACAAACTTGTATCCTACGCCGCGCACAGTACCTACGTGCTTAGCTTTTGAAGTCAATTTGCTTCTTAAAGCTCTAATATGCACGTCGATGGTTCTGGAAGTAACCGCTTTACCTGGTCCCATAACTCTTAAAACTAAGTCATCTCTTTCAAAAACCTGATTTGGTTTTTCCATCATAGTGGCCAGCAAACCAAACTCGGTAAAAGTTAAAGTGATCGAATTGCCTTCAACAAGTACTTCTCTACTTACAGGGTCAACTTCGATTCCACAGAGAGCTAATTTCTTTTTCTCAACCATAACGGGGCTTTTGCTAGTTTTAGAACGTCTTTGTACGCTTTTAATTCGCGCCGAAAGCACGTCGATATCAAAAGGTTTGCTCAAATAGTCATCGGCACCTTCATTTAATCCATTTATAACGTCCTGAGCCTCACCTTTAGCCGTTAACATAATCACCGGACTGTATTTACTGTCTTTGCGAGCTCTCAACATACGAGTGAACTCCACACCATTTAAATGGCCAGCTAGGTTAATATCCACCAAAAAAGCATCTGGCTTAACATCATTGTGACTTTCAAGAGCCTCAAGAGCACTTTCAGCTTTTGAGAAGCAGCGTACTTTAAAGCCGCGGCGCTCAAGGTTGTAAGTTAGAATATTTTGTAAATCAATATCATCTTCTACAACGAAAAGTAAGTTTGGATGACTAAACGAAGAGTTTTGATTCTCTTGGTTGTTTTGCTTTTGATCATATTTAAATGCTGGTTGTGACATTATGTTTCTCCTAGTTAAAAAATTGCTACATAGATTATTTCGGCCATATGTGAAAATATGTTGAATCTTTCTTTAAGGTTGCGTCAATTTCTTAGGTATTAACGAAAGACTTGCTTTTTTTTCGCAACCTTGACTCTCTCTAGGCTGCCCCCATATTATTAATACGATGGCAGACCAAAACGACAAAAAACCGACTCTCGATGAAAACAAAAAGGTAGATGTGCCTGCTGAAGCCTTAGTCCTTCCACTAAGAAATGCCGTACTTTTTCCAATGATGAAAATGCCTATCTCTGTAGGGCGACCGCAATCGGTTTCATCGGTCATAAAAGTTAACGAAGGTGGCCTATTGGTTGTTGTTACCCAAAAAGACAAAAGCGTAGATGAGCCAAGCTTTGAAGATTTATACAACACAGCCGTCCTTGCCCGTGTTGAAAAAATCCAGCGCATGAACGACGGCACTCTAACTGTGCTTGTTCATGGACTTCACAGGGTCGAACTGGTCTCAGAAATTAAAAGCGAAAAAGAAGCTAAGAACGCTCCCCTTAGAGCCAAAATAAAACAAGTTGATAGCAACCTCAAAAAAGGCAGTGACGGTGAATACACTATTGAAATCCGCGCCTTGGTTAAAAACATCAAACAACTTGGAAGAAGAATCATTTCTCTCTCCCCCAGTATTCCAGATGAAGCAGCTATTTTTGTTGAAAACATTAGCGACCCTAATTACTTAGCTGACTTGATTGCAACCTACATGAATCTAAATGAAAACGAAAAACAAGACATCCTAAATATTGGTGATGTCAAAGTCAGACTCGAAAAGGTCACCCACCTTCTCAATAAAGAAATCGATATTCTGGAACTGTCTAAAAAAATTCAAGGCGACATTAAAGACGAAGTGGTGCGCAACCAGCGAGAGTACTATTTAAAAGAACAGCTCAAAGCCATTCAAAAAGAACTGGGCCAAAAAGACGACGAAGACGAAGTCGAAGAGCTGCGCACAAAAATCAAAGAATCAAAAATGCCCAAAGATGTGGAAAAAACCGCCTCGAAAGAGCTCGAAAGAATGGCGAGAATGTCTCCGAACGCTGCCGAACACAGTGTGATCCGCACCTATCTCGATTGGCTCATCGAACTTCCTTGGGACAAATCAACTCCCGATAATATGTCGATCGAAAATGCTGAAGCCATCTTAAACGAAGATCACTATGGCTTAGAAAAAGTTAAAAAACGTATTTTAGAATTTATTGCCGTCCTTAAACTAAAAGGAGATCTTAAAGGTCCAATTTTATGTTTAGCGGGCCCTCCTGGCGTTGGTAAAACTTCTCTTGGTCGCTCTATTGCCAAAGCACTTGGCCGCGAATATGTACGAGTTGCTATGGGCGGAGTTCACGATGATGCCGAAGTACGAGGCCACCGCCGCACCTATGTTGGAGCCATGCCTGGACGTATTATCCAATCTCTAAAACGAGCAGGAGCTAATAATCCAGTAATGGTCTTAGACGAACTTGATAAATTAACTTCAGACATGAGGGGCGACCCAGCATCGGCCTTGCTTGAAGTCTTGGACCCCGAACAAAACAATGCCTTTGATGATCACTATTTAGATGTGCACTTTGATTTATCTAAGGTCATGTTTGTAGGAACCGCTAACAATGTTGAAAACATTCCATGGGCCCTCCAAGACCGTTTAGAAATAATCAATCTTCCCGGTTACACCGAAGAAGAAAAAATTAAAATTGCCCAAAATTATTTAATAAAAGAACAGCGAGAGGCGCATGGTTTAAAAGAAGATCAATTAACTATCGACGACAAAGCCTTGGTCAAAATTATTTCTTACTACACAAGAGAGGCCGGCGTTCGTAGCCTTAAAAGAGAAATTGCTTCTGTTTGCCGATACGTTGCCAAAGAAGTTGCAAGCGAAAATGTGAAGAGCATGACTGTTAGCGAAGAAAAATTATTCGACATTCTTGGACAAGAAAAACATCATCCAACCCTATCGGAACGAAGTGAGAAACCAGGAATCACCACTGGCCTGGCTTGGACCCCTGTAGGTGGCGATATTCTTTTTATTGAAGCAACAAGATTTAAAGGCAAAGGAGACTTCACTCTTACCGGACAACTTGGCGATGTTATGAAAGAATCAGCTCAGGCGGCTAGATCGTGGATCAAAAGTATGGCCACACCACTGAATATTCCCGACAATGCCTTTACTGAATATGATTACCATATTCACGTACCAAGTGGCGCCATTCCAAAGGATGGTCCCAGCGCTGGTATCACAATCTTAAGCGCCCTTGTCTCTTTAATCCGAGGTGAAAGCGTCGACATAAAGACTGCCATGACGGGAGAGATCACACTCAGAGGCGCCGTTCTGCCCGTTGGTGGCATCAAAGAAAAGGTTCTGGCGGCCAAACGAGCCGGCATTGAAAAAATCATTCTTTGTGACAAAAATAAAAAAGACCTAGAAGACATCCCGGAAGAACTTAGAAAATCTCTTAAATTTTTCTTTGTTAAGGAAATGTCCGAAGTCCTAAAACACAGCCTAAATCTAGAACTGGACTTTAGCCGTATAAACCCGCTGCCCAAAGCAGAGCTTACGCAAAAAGCCCAAAAAAATTAGTGTTAAAAGGCTGCGAAGGCCTTTCAACTTAAAAACTGGACGCCTAGATAGAAGCCACTTAAGCTTCTTTTGAAATTATGAGTATTTCGGAACGCAAAAATGATCATATAAAGATCTGCCTAGAAGAAGATGTTGATGGCAGTATCAAATCTCCCTGGGAAGAAATCACCCTCCCTCATTGCGCCAATCCAAATATTGACTTTGCTGAGATAAATATAGAGAACACACTTTTTGATCGTAAATTTTCGAGTCCTTTTTGTATTTCAAGTATGACGGGAGGCACCCCTCATGCGGAGCAAATAAATAAGAGCTTGGCTACCTTAGCCAAAGAAGAAAACATCCCCCTTGCTTTAGGTTCACAAAGAATATTACTAGAAGAAAACAAAACAACGGGTGTCTCAGAACTAAGAAAGCAGAATTCAGAAATTTTTTTAATGCTCAATCTTGGACTTGTGCAACTCAACTACGGAGTGGCTATTGAAGATTGTTTTAAACTTGTCGAACATCACCAAGCTCAAGCTTTTGTTTTTCATTTAAATCCTCTGCAAGAAGTCATTCAAAAAGAAGGCGACACAAATTTTAAAGAGCTTTTTAAAAAATTTGAAGCCGTTGCTAAAAAGCTAAAAGACCAAAAAATATGGATTGTGGTCAAAGAAACTGGCTGCGGCCTCGATACGCAAAGTGCCAGGTGCTTTGTCGATCTAGGTGCCGATGTGATTGAAAACTCTGGCTGGGGCGGAAGTCACTGGGGCTATATCGAAGGCCTGCGCTCTAAAAACAAAAGCGACCAAGACCTGGGCAAATTATTCAGAAACTGGGGAATCCCCAGTCCTCAGAATCTAATCGACCTAAAGAAGAAAATTGGCGATCAAGCTCAGATAATTGCCTCTGGAGGCATAAAAAACGGCCTTGATGCAGCGCGATCCATATACCTAGGAGCTTCTGCAGTTGGATTGGCAAAGCCCTTCCTCGTCGCGGCTCAAAAAGATCTCAATCAACTCAGAAGCTTTTACCAAAGTTTGTGTCAGCAACTTAAATTGAGTATATTTTGTACTGGGGCTAAAGATATTAGATCTTTAGCAAAGTTGTCGAAACATGGAGAGTAAACCGCCTAAAAAAGCCAATCAACTTTCGAGTCGCCTAAGTGGTTTTTACAAAAAACTTCGCGGCGAAAGAGTCGACCTGGTTAAAGAATTCTCCAATCTTCCCGTCGACCAAGTAAGATTAATCAGCCAAGACGGAGCCCTTGATTTTCAACTCACCGACCTTTTTGTAGAAAATGCTATTGGAAATTACCCACTTCCATTTGGAATTGTAACAAGTTTTAAAATTAATTCTAAAGATTATATTATTCCTATGGCCGTAGAAGAAAGCTCAGTGATTGCAGCCACCAGTAATGCAGCCAGATTGATTTATTCCTGCGGAGGCTTTAAGAGTTCAGCGCAAGGCTCACACATGATTGGCCAAATTCAGTTGCTCGACATTCAAAAAGGTGACTATGAAAGAGTCAACACTCTTTTACAAAACAAAAAACAAGAACTTCTAGCGATTGCAAACGAATGCCAACCGCGACTTAAAATGCGCGGAGGCGGAGCCTTTGATTTAGAATTGCGCGACTTTTCGAACGGCACTCTGCCTTTTTTGGTTTTACATATCTTAATTGACACAAAAGATGCCATGGGCGCCAACCTTGTTAATACGATTTGTGAACACCTAGCACCCTGTATCGAAAAATTAACCGGCTTAAGAAGTGGTTTAAAAATATTAAGCAACTTGGCTACCGGCCGGCTTTATAAAGCCAGTTGTAAATTAGATCCAAAAATATTAAACACCCAAACAAAAAGCGGCGCCTATATTGACGGCTCTCTAGTTGCCGAAAGAATTGTGGAAGCCTTTCATTTTGCAAATACGGATCCCTACAGAGCCGCGACTCACAACAAGGGAATTATGAATGGCATTGACCCGATTGTCATTGCCACTGGCAATGACTGGCGAGCTGTTGAAGCCGGAGCCCATGCCTACGCTGCCCAAGATGGTTTTTACAGAAGCCTAAGCAAATGGAGCATAGACAAAGAAGGTTTTTTAATTGGAGAATTAGAAATTCCGCTACAAATTGGTACAGTCGGCGGCGTGACCAGACTGCACCCTCTTGCAAAACTCTCAATGCAAATATTGAACTACCCTAAGTCTAAGGACTTAGCTCAAATCATTGCCTGTTCTGGTTTGGCTGCAAATTTTGCCGCCCTAAAAGCACTTGTTACAAATGGAATACAAAGAGGCCATATGAAACTCCACGCTAAAAATTTAGCCCTAGCAGCCGGCGCCCGAGGCAAAGAAGTGGAAGTCATTGCCTCTCAAATGGTTAAAGAAAACCAAGTTTCGGCTGGCCACGCCGAGGAATTGCTCAAAATCAGAGCCCAAAAACTGCAAACTGCAAAAACAGCCGAGCTTTCTTCTATTTCGTGAATCCATTAACTCGGCAACAAATATCGGCCCCAGGAAAAATTGTATTGTTAGGTGAATGGTCCGTTCTTAAGGGAGCTCCCGCACTTGCTACTTCTATAAACGCACGATTGAAAATTTCAACAAGGGCAATAGACGACGAAGAAACACCGACAGTGCAAAGCTTGGGGGAAAAGCAAGCCTGGAGCCCAGGTCATGAAAAAATAGAAGGCTACTTTGCTTATTACTCTAAAATTATAAACGAAATCATTCGGCGCAACAACAAGGCTGCTGACTTTTGGCAGAGGCAGCATATAGAAATCACAAGAGATTGGAAGGAAGTGGAAGGCTACGGAAGCAGCAGCGCCCTACTCGCTGGACTGTATCTTTTGCAGCAAAATTTTTTAGAACAAGAAGGTTCTTTCGATGAAGCCTTAAAAATCTTGCAGCACCTAAACAGTGGCCAAGGCTCAGGAATAGATTTAGCGACTCAATTTGCTGGTGGCAGCATTCTTTTTCAAGAAAAAAATTACAAGGCTATCAATTTAGAAAAAGAATTAAGCCAAATACTAATCGTGCACACTGGTCAAAAAAGGCGAAGCGCCCAGTGGCTTAAAAAATTCAGCCCCAACAAAGATTTTTGCAAGACTTTAGCAAAAAGCGTAGAAAAATTTTTACTAAACAGAAACTGGCAAAAAGCTGTGAGCGAGCATCACCAAGCACTCTGCCAAGCAGGACTTGTTCCAGATTTTATTCAAGAAGTGGCCCAAGAGTGGCAAAAGAAAAAATACATTTACGGGCTTAAGAGTACGGGCGCCGGAGGCGGAGATGCCTTGCTCGTTTTACCCGTAAAAGACAAACTTCCTGAACTCAAACGGGATCTAAGCAATCGAAAATGGTGGATCAAGCCCTATAAATTCGGCGGCGAAGCCCTCAAAAAAGAAAATTTCTCTCAAGTCATGTAAAGAAGAAAGCACTTTTCAAAAAAAAGAAATAATTATCTTTTCGTGCTAGAAAGATGGATATGCGCGCGCAAGCTTCGCCCAACATTGCCTTTATAAAATACTGGGGAAAAAAAGAAGATGAAAATTCTTCAAGACCAAATATTGCACTTAACCCCTCTTTAAGTATGACCTTAAGCAAAGCAAAAACTACGACGGAGTTTCGACCTCTTACAAATTCAGAGTCAACAAGCATTTGCATTAACAATCAAATAGTCGATTCAAAGGATCAAGAAAAAATAACAAAGCACATTCATATTATCTACAATTATTTTAAGCAAAAAGTTCCTGATTCTTTTTTTATGGAGTCCGAAAACAACTTTCCCATGGCAGCTGGCATTGCCTCATCGGCCTCTGCCTTTGCGGCACTTAGCAAAGCTGTGTGTTTACAAATTCTTGGTGAAGATGAATTTAAAAATCTGCCTCTACGGGAACTTTCAAAATTAGCGCGGATGGGATCTGGTTCTGCTTGCCGCTCCGTAGGAGGCCCTTTTATGCTGTGGGAAAAAGAGGAATATGCCACCGAAGTTCCAAGCAATTGGCTTTTATATGATACGATTATCATGCTCGATAAAAACAAGAAAAAAGTCTCAAGCCGTCAGGCACACAAAGCTGTGGCCCAAAATCCAGCCATGCAATCAAGACAAGAACAGATACCCAAACGCTTAGAACAAAGCCTTTTAGCTATAAAAAACCAAGAGCTCAAGATGCTAGGCCCCATACTAGAAACCGAAGCCCTAGAAATACACGAGCTAGCTGGCAGCTGCCAGAGCCCTATAAATTACTTAAACCCAGACAGCCGAATCGTCCTCCAAGCTCTGCAAAGCATTGAAGCTCGTGACTTTTATTTCACACTAGACGCAGGTCCGAATATACATATAATTTCTGAAAGATCCCTTAAAAGTGACTTAAAGAACTTGCTAAATTCTATGCATATTGACAGTGAACTATGGGAAGATAAAGTAGAGCTCAATGACTAAGATAACTTTTGCTTTTAGCTCCTTGCTGTTTTTATGGGCCTATGGAGGCGGACAATTCGACTTATTTTGGTCAAGACAAGTCGTGCTTGGCATTGCTCTTTGTTTATGGGGTCTTGCCATTTTTTACCAAACTGGTGAGCTTTCTAAAACCATGCTCTGGAAAAGAATTCCATCTATGGGCAAAGGTATAAGCATCGCCCTTGCCGGCGCAGCTGCCGTCTTGGTTTTATGCTTAGCTGCCAAAACTGCGATTCTACAAAACACCTTTCCTTGGCTTGAACAAGCTTTAGTCAATCTAAAAAGTCCAAGTTATTTAACGATTTTTCTTATGGCTTTACTTGTTGCTCCAGGAAAAGAATTTGTTTATCGCGGCATCCTGCAACCGGAATGGGGTTTAAGTGGAGTTTGTTTTTTAGATGCCATTACTATTGGCTTTGGGGCTCAAAGCTTTTTACTTTTCCTAGGAAGCTGGGCCATGGGTTTTGCTTTTGGAAGACTTAAAGAGCAGCACTCAATACAGCTCGCGGTTCTTTCCCATGGCTTGTGGACTCTTTTGTCTTTATTAATCATTAAGATTGTGGTCTAGCCACCCAGTCCTTATGTCTTCGGCTTGTGCAAAATTTATCTTAGGAGGCGAGCACAGTGTGCTCAGCCGAGGTTGGGCTATTGCTTTTCCGTACAAAGACTTTTGCATACAAATTGATGATGAAAATTTTGAAAGTGCTGAAGAAAGCTTTTTATACAACAATGAAAAAATAGAGCCAAGCAGCCAAAGCAAAATTATTGAGCTCTATAGTTTTTTAAAACTCCCCAAAGTCAAAAGTCTTAAACTTACAGGCAACATTCCTATTGCCAAAGGCCTAGGATCATCTGCAGCTTTGTGTGTAGCTCTTATCAAAAGGCATTTTGCAGATAAAAACCCTACGGAAGTAGCTCTTTTGGCCACCAAAGCCGAAGAAATTTTCCACGGCCAGTCATCGGGCATCGATCCTCATACAATAAGCCTGGAGAAAGCCATTGCCATGAATCCAAGTCAGAATAACTTTATAGAATTGGATTTATCTTTGTTTCAAGAACAAGGCTTAACATTTAAACTAATTGACAGTGGCATTGAACACGACACCAAAGATGTTATTTCAAAAATCAGCCAAATAAAAAAACTAGATCCCCGCTTTTGGAATTATAAGATGGATCAGCTAGCATTTAATGCAGAGGCCATGATTGAGGCCTTGAAACTGAATCCAAAAAAACTACTGCCGCCCCTTATGACTCAAAGTCAAAATGTCTTTCGCCATTTACAGCTTAGCAATCAAGCCTGCGAGAAAGCCGTCAACACCCACAAAAAAAATGGCGCCCTAGCCGCAAAAATCACCGGCGCCGGCTGCGGCGGCTACGTGATTGGTCTATACAAAAAAGAGATATAAAGTTTATTTAATTTACAAGAAAGGCTTCTATGTATCTAGAAGGAAAAACAAGCAAAGCATGTGGCCGAAGAGGATCTGTTTGTATAACAACAAGATTTTCTTGAGCACTTTTTGAATAATATTTTCGAATAACTTTGCCAGCTATCACTTGCGGCAATGATTCTTTTGCTTCCTTGCCCAGGAATACGACACCTAATCTTCCTTCTTGCATTTCATTTTTAAAGAGAGCATTTCCCCTAATACTTTTTAGATTACTTTTAACTTGTAAATGCGTAGCAACGCCTAAAAAATATTCGAAAAACTCATCGGGGCTCGTAAATTTTGGACTTTGAGACAGAGCGGTAGTCCAAACTAGTAACAAAAAGCTTTTGGGCTTATTCGTATTTGTTATAACTTGATAAACCGTACCCAGATCTAATTCGAGAGCTCCTGTCTCTGAATCAGCCTTTTTAGCACCTGGGATATAAATACTTATTTTTTCGGCATCAATCTTGTTAAAATGTCCTGCATAATATGTTAAATCTCCATCACTGCCTTTAACAGCAAGCAAGATAAATTGATTTTGATTAAATTTATATTTTCTTAATTTTTCAACGACGTTCTGCTGCAAACCAGGTAACAAAAAATACCCATTTCTCAGCAAGTCGTTCTCTTGAATCAAGTCCTTTGTCGCATATCCTTGTTTGCCAAAAATACCACTCTCAAGCAGCTCAGGTATAGCAATTCCAGGCAAGGAAGTGATTAAACTAGCTAGTCCAAATCTAGAATCACCCTCTGGACTAATAGGTGTTACAGCCTCTCCAAAATTATAAGCCTTTCGCGTAGACCCTATTCCATCGTAATATTCAAAGTCTCCGCTTCTGTGGAGTTCTGATTGTAAATTTTTCAAAATAACATGGCTGCTTTTTTGAATATGCACGTCAGCATTTTCAAAATCTTCTAAAAATAAATGCAGCCAGTTCTTATTTTGAAAGCCTTGGGACCATTGCTCAAATAGAAGATGGTCTAACCAGCCGAAGCTATGGTCTGTATTTCTTTTTCCAGTAAGAAATTCTTCTCCAAAGCCAACAAGACCAGTGTCAAGCTGTCTTTGCCGTGCCCGATCATCTCTTTTAATAAAACTTCGTAAGATCTCATAATATATACGATTTCCCCAGTAGAAAATTTTTCCAGTATTCATAACTCCAACAAAAGCACCATCGGAGCCAAAGACCTTTACATAATGTTTATTTGTAGAGGCTTTTTTCAAAAAGCTTTTAATTTTATAAAAATCATCTCTATGCCGAATTTCTCCCAAGCAATATATCTTGCCATTATCGGTTAAAGCGGAGAAGGAATTTCCAGAAACAACGACATCAACAAACTTTGTAGCTCCTGCCTCATTTAAAAATTTCTTTGCCTTCTTACAATCATCTTGAAATCGCGGTTCTCCCCAACAATACAGTAGACCGTTATTCGTTATGGCGACCATGGCACGATCGGCAGCAAAGACATCTGCAAAGCTTTCAGCACCCGGCGCGCTTTTTAGAAACTCGTTAGGACCACTACAATCGACAGCACTTCGGCTTTTTCCCCAACAATAAAGTCTGCCCTTGTCTGTCATTGCAGCGAAGGTGAATTTGGAAACATAGACCTTTACAAACTTTGTCGCACCAGTTTTTTTCAGGAATTCATTAGCTTGCCTACAATCAACATAAATATGATCTTCTCCCAAGCAATACAATTTACCACTATCGCTTAGGGCCACAAAAGCACCATCGGCAGCAAAGACATCTACAAATTTTGCAGCGGCTGAAGCTTCACTCAAAAATTCATTGGCTTTTACGCAATCATCAGAAAAATGATCTTTGCCTAAGCAATAGAGTTTGCCATTATCAGTTATCGCCACAAAAGTGTTATCAGCAGAAAAAACATCGACAAATTTTTTAGCTCCAAACTTTTTTAGAAATTCATTAGCTTCAGCGCAACCACCCTCAAAGGAATCTTCTCCCCAACAATATAGTTTGCCATCGTCTGTCAGCACAGTGAAGGCTGAATCTGCAGCAAAGACCTTTGTAGGATTTCCATTATCCTTAGCAATTTTTTCTTTTGCATATTCAAAGCCGGTGCAAGTAAGAATATCGCCCAAACAAAGAAGCTCATTGTCAGCAAATAAAATAACAATATTTTGATCGCTTACTGCAAAATCCTTAATATGCCATGATAACTCGGAATCCGATTCAACTATATAAGGGTCATCAGTTCTTTTAATAAATTTTTGAACTAGGCTCTCTAAAGCCGATTCTAATAAAACTAAATCAAATAAGCCTTTTTCTTCATTCTGACTCTTCACTAGTTTTATTTCTTCTACTAACTTTTCCTTTACTTTACGAGTAACTCTGTCCAAATCAGCTTTTACACCACTAACTTCACTAGCCTGAAATTCTATAATTCTCTGCTCCATTAAAATCTTTTCACAAATAGAGAGAAACTGTACTTCAGCCTTAAGAGCAAACGGCATAAGTAAAATGACAGTCAAAGCTAGGTGAAGCAAATTGCCCTTAGTGACAACCACCAAGCCCCATTCGAAAATATTAAAATAAGACCTGTATAGGCTTTTCATTTACTTTGTTCATAACAAAAAAGAGAAAGCTACACAAAGTTTTTAACTCTTTGTTTGCAAAAAAACTAATAATTCCAATGGCTTACCTTGAACCCCTGGGACTCTAAAGATTTGAATTAAAAATTTCTACTGTAGACAACATTGGGCAGTCCTGGCCCATGACTATACAAAGTCATAGAAGAGAAGTTAACCGTACCATCGCATTGACCAGCAAGACTTTTATCAAAAACTCCTAATCCTTGGACTATAGTTTCCAAAGTAGGGTTTTCACCTTTAAATTCTTCAACTTTAAAATTACCTTCGTCTAAAGATCCTTTTCTGCAAAGAAACGTTATTTCTTTAAAATAAAATGGGACGCCATCAAACACATAGGGTTCTAGAATCTCATCAATGTCAGAATTAAAAGGACTTTCTTTTTCTATTCGATCCACAAACCAACCTTTTTCATCTTGACTAAAGTTAACACCATCAATTCTAATATGATCTGCAGTATCGGCGAGTCCTTGTAACAGGCTCTTACTACGGTGAGAAACTTCAGGATCATCCTGTTTGTCTATTCCAAGTTCTTGAATTTTTCCTAAGGCAATTTGGTCCACATTCAGAATGAATATTTCTGAAGATATATTCTCTAACTTTAACTTACTTTTTTTAACAAGCCTTTTCTCTAAAAGTTTCGAAGCTTCTTCACGCTGTTTGTATTCAGCATGTCCAAGCTGAAGAATCAAGCCTTCGACACTAAGCTCTTCTTTAGGCTGCGTAAAAACTTGTGCAGCAAACAACAGGGCTAAGCTAATAATTACTTTATTCATAGTTCTGTTTTCCTTCTTGTCGTTAAGCTAAGAGTGGCTGTCTATTTATAGCCTCTTCCGTACATGATAAATTTATCTTTACTATCGACATCAGCGAGACTCATCATAAAGATTGAATCAAAGCGATTGCTCTCTCCACAGCTTTCGGCAATTTCTTTATCTAAAGCTCTAAATTTTTGAAGCATTTCTTTCCAGGATGGATTTTCCTTTCTAATTACATCAATTTCAAATTGCACTACTCGTTCATTTTTCACACACAAAGGGGTCATATGCACAAGATAAAAAGGGAAGCCACCTTCCAGCAAAGGCCCTGATTTCAATTTTTCCTTACTTGTATTAAAAGGAGAATCTTTAATAGCTTGACCAACAACCCAACCTTTTTCATTTTGACTCAAATGCACGCCATCAACCCTTAAATCAAGCGTATTCCTATCTACTTTTTTCAACAACTTTAAACTACGAAAAACAATTTCTGAATCCTCTTGCTCCTCTACCCCAAATTTTTTAATCATTCTATATACATCAAGATCGACACCTAAAAGAAAAATTTCAGCATTTAAATTCTCGAGTACTATTTCACTTTTGGGAGACAGGCCTCCATCCCCAGACAACTTCTCCTCTAAAAGTTTCGAAGCCAATGCACGTTCTTTGTATTCAGAATGTCCAAGCTGCAGAATCAAGTCTTCGACACTAAGCCCTTCCTTAGCCTGCGAAAAAACTTGCGTAGCAAATAATAATGTAATTGTAATGATTAATTTATTCATAATTCTATTGTCCTTCTTCTGATGGTCTAAAAAGATTTGGCCATAAACTAGCTTCTGCACCAGCTATTAAGGGTGTGCCATGCTGACCAAAGCGATCACGTAGAGCTGCAACCAGCGCTGCAGAATCCATTCTCCCGCCTAGTAACGCAAAATATTGATCAATAGCTACATTAAGGGCTGGCATGGGCACGGCAAGCATAGTCGCCCTATGACGAAAATCGGCAGTTGCCTCTAAGCTAAGATCAAATAATGTTTGCGAACTAATATTTGAACTCGGCTCTTGGTCATCCACAACACTTACACGCTCAAGTTCAACAACAATATTACGGAAATTTTTAACAAAAGCTCCTTGGAGAATACAACCATCTTGCCAAATCTTTAAGGCGTCATCAGGATTGATTCCTTTTTGCACGAGCAGGATTAATCCTTCCAATAGGGTCATATTTATTCCAAAAGCGTATAGCTCTTTAGCATCAGATACTAAAGTATTTGTTTCACTTTTATTCAAAGCCAGACCTACATTGCTATTTGCTATTTCGAAAGTATCCGTCAAGCTAGCCCTTAATTTTTGCATTGTAGAATTTGCTCGAGCAGTGAGAGCAGCATAAATCATTGGCACAGGAATTCCTTCAGCGAGCGACATTTGAGCTGTCCAAGTGCCAGTACCCTTCATTCCTGTATAATCTAAAACCTGAGTAATCTGTTCTTTTTGACCAGGGGTTTTGGCTCGTAAAACTTCTACACTAATTCCTAGAAGATAATTGTTAATATTTTTATCATTATTCCAAGTCTCAAAAATATCGGCAATTTCCTCATTACTTTTACCAAGTTTTTTAAAGAAAGCATAAAATTCACCAATCAATTCTAATTGAGCGTATTCAATTCCATTATGTATGGTCTTAACAAGTTGACCTTCACCTCCCGAACCAAAATATCCAAGCATTGGAATAGCTGCTTTTGCACTACCTCCACCTTCATAACTAGCTGCCAATTTTGTAAGAAGAGGCTCAACAGTTTTTTTATAAACAGCCTCATCACCACTGGCCATTAAACTTGGGCCACTTTCGGCGCCGTACGGTCCACCTGAAATTCCCACTCCAAAAAAGTGATATCCGTCATACCGCGCTTGCGCTTGTCTTGCCTCAGTACTTTTATATGGATTGTTGCCAAGATCTATAAAAACAGCTCCCTCTGGTATCTTAGTTTTGTAATAATTCAAAACACCTTCCAAGGACTTGTCATTTTTAACTAGAGCCATAAGAACTTTTGATTTATTCAAAGCCTTAATAGCCTCATCTGCGTCTAAAGAAAGAGCAATATTTTTTTTAATATCGCCACCCAATCTTTCAATTTCTTGTGCTCGCTCAAACATAGCTTCTTCACTAATATCAATCACAACCACTCTTAAGCCTTTGCGAGCTGCGTTTAGAGCAAGCCCCCAACCCATATTTCCGGCTCCACCAATAATCGCAAAGTCATATTTTTTTTTTTTGGGTTTATATTTTTTTAACACTTGTTGCTTTAGGCTTAACTGTAATTCGCCTTCACATGTTTTTTTCTTAGCAGCAAAGACCGGGGCCATTGCAAAGATCATTATAATAATTAAAATATTTTTCATTTTTTATTCTCCTACAGCTTTACCTAATAGTGGAGCTTGCCAAATTGGCTCCAAGTTTAATTCTTCTATGAGCAAGGAAGATCTCTCTCCTCCCATTCCAACGGGATACAATGGAAGCACACCTTCCCGCAATGTTGTTGGTATGGTGAGAGTGCTCATTATATTCAAAATGCTCACTCCTGCTCTTAGGCCAAGTGAAACTCTTTCGTCTCTGTCCTTTAGGCGCCCAAAAACAACTTCTTCTATATATGATTCATAAGCAAAGGGAGATATAAGAGGAAAAATACGTGTTTCCCTCGGCCTAGAGTGTGGCACAAAACTAACTTGTAAAGTTCCATTCGTTCGTAAGTCAAATGTCGCTTTTCCATAGTTTCCCGTTACAACCAAGGCTTTGGTGTCATAATTGAATTCTTCACCTAATTCCCGTGAACCAAGGACTCCTTTGCCTACAAAAGCTCTTCCATCAATATAATTAGCTTTGCCTGGTGCCCGCAGTTTAAAATGAACTTCAGCAAAAGTTTCAGATTTTATTTCTGCTCGAACAGGGGCACTTTTCTCACCGGAAAAATATTGTCCAGCTTTAATCAAAGTAGGAGTAAATGTGTCAAGGTCTGCAAAACGTCCGAGTAGAGCAAACATATGTGGCAGTCCATCCATCATCATGCCATCATTTAAAGTGGAAACTCTATCTTCCCGCTCTATAGGACCATGTAAAGATTCTCTTCCAGCTTTAGCTACATTATTTGGATCTGCACTTGACCGATCTTCAACAAAATAAAAATCAAAGGCTTTAATAGCGCCCAACACCTCAAAAAGTTCTTTCCAGTGCTGCTGAGACATCAAAATTTTAGGCGTGTAGTGATCTAGAGCAAAAACCTCTGTTCCACTGCTTGCCAAGTCTCTACCTAAAAAATCAAAAGCCTTTATATAGTCTGCGTCGACTGGTTTTTCTATGTAAATTCTTTTGGCTCTGCCAACCCAGCTTTTTGCCACATCTACATGGTATTGCGAAGGCGTTGCCACTATAAGTGTGGAGATATTTATATTCTGATAAATATGATCATCATTGCCTCGACCGTTAATCAAAACTCGTACTTTTTTGCTAAGACCTAGCTCTTCTAGTCGAGCGGTTAATCGACTTAACATATTGTCATTAATGTCATGAATATAGATTTGCATTTTAGCAAAAGCTTCGGGACTTTCTTGTGCAAATTTTTGAATCGCTTTTAAGTAGTAGCGTGTCACTACATCGCCAGCTCCTTCAAAGAGAATTCTAAAACGTTCACCCTCTATTGACTCAGTACTTTGTGGATCCAAATACCGGGCACAATTATTTTCAGCCTGGAGAGATGACAGGTTAAGGGTAAAAGCTAAAAAAAGAATTAAAACATTACGAATCTTCATTTTTCTCTCTTTCTACTAAGTACATATCTTTATTATTTAAAATAAATTGCTTTTTGCATCTATCAACTGCTGGCTGATCATTTTTGTGGCTAGCTTCACAAGCCTCAGCAGCTTCAGCAAAAGCTGCCCAATAATTTGTTAAATCCTTCACTCGCACATGAGTCCTTGGATCAAAAGGAGTGATCCATCCATGAGGGCCAACTTTAAAGTTTATATCCATAATGTCTTTATAGGTATAATTTTCAACCACAAAATGCACGCCTTCAATTAGCTCTTCAACACCATTCATTTTATAGGCCGCAAAATGATGGTTGCCGTCACGTATGTAATATTTTCCATCATCAACTGTTCGGATTAGAATAATATTGTCTGGATTAGGCTTTTCTTTTGCTAACTTTGCAGCCAAGCCTTCCAAGCTTTCTTCAGTCTGCCTTAAGCCATCCTGCATTGATAAAATTTCATCGACCGGAACGACCCACGCTTTTTTCTTAAGTAGTATATGATGTGGAGTAAAAGGATTTTGGGCCTCCACATTTGTGGCTGGAATCGCCACTTCAAAACCAAGTCCCTCGGCTAAAGACTGAAAGTACTGTATTGAATTATGCTCCATTGGCAAAGGCAAGCCGTCAATGTTATTAAAAACTTTAAAGTACAGTAAATCCATCAATGCATTAAATGATTTTTGCTCAGGACTATCAGCATTACTTTCTCGCAGCATTAAAGCACCGCCGACTTTTAACACTCGCCTTATCTCTGAAAGAATTTTTTTATGATCTATTTTAGGAGCGTGATGCAAGACCATCATAATACTGGCAAAATCAAGCTGGTTGTCATCAATAGGAATGCGATGAATGCTGCTTGCTCGTTTGTATTGCAACATCTCCACGCGAGGATTATCTCCGCGACTCGCTACTTCCACCCCAAAAGCTTTCTCCTTTGGAACAGCCCAATGTTCTGCTAGCCCAGATGCTATACCGCCATCTCCACTTCCAACATCAATAAAGGACTTAGGTGTCTCAGTAAAACCGTTCGCACTTAGCCAAGCATCGACTTGCTTAACCCGTCTTTGAATTCTTAAATTATTATCAGAGGCATAACAGGCATTAAAAACGTCTAGATTGTCGTTTATAAGAAGCTTTAGGTTTTTAAAAATTTTATTTTGAACTTGGCGACCTTTAACACCCTCTTGTATCGTAGTTAAAAATTCTTCGGCAAGCTTTGGACAGTCTCGCATAACTCCTTCTTTAATAAAGCGACTAAGCTCTAAACTAAAAAAATCATGCTCAAGAACTTTCGCAAACAAGGTACCAGCAGAACTAGCATGAAACTCTCCACTAGCTGCTTTTTTATCTTTAAGAGTTATTTTGTAAACCTTAATTTCATGCCAAAAAGGTTCTTCGCCCTCTTTAGCATTTTCTCTATATTCTAAACCACGATGCTCAATTAAAAACTTTCTCCAAGACAAAGCTGCGGGATCTTCGTCATCTAACAAAGAATATATTTTTAATGGAATTTTAAGTGAAGGACCAACGCGTTCTATATTAACTCGGTCGCTATACTCAGCATAAAACCTTTGCAAATCTTTTTCTGCCAAGCTACTAACATTCATAAAAATAGCGGCATCCTTGTTATCTCGATTAAGTACTTGTGGAGCTGTTTTTATAACTTCTTTTATAAGTCCGACCCCTCGATAAGGATCGTGTTCGACTCTAAGATCAGCAGGGTCAGAAGGAATATAGGGGGGATTCACCACCAAAAAGTCATATCGCTTAGCTTCAGGGTATGGCACACCTGCGCCTAAATATGTTTTAAAAATGTTGCCGGGCCTAATATGTGGCTTAATGACTCTAGAAGCCGCTGAAAGTGCAAATGGACTAATATCAGAGACCGTTAAACGGTGAATATTATGTGTAGAATTTTTTGCACCAGCTGCGGCTAAAAAAGCTGCTGTGTGCCCACCTCCCACACCAAGTTCAAAAACATGAGCGCCTGTTGTCATTTTGGCCACAATCGGCAATAACTCTATTTCGAGAATATCCATCATATGCAAAGTATCAATATTAGTAGCCCAAGTGTTTTTGTCTCTAGTCCTCGACCAAGAAGTCTCAACTCCTTTGTACTTAGTAATGCGCTTTTGAGTTTCGCTCTTTGGATCGAGCAACTCTAGTAAACGATTTAAATTTTTTCTTTCATATGAACCCTTATGAAATTCCTTAGCTTTCTTTGTTAAATATTTTATTGGCGAAACAAGCCCAAGCCTGCGACTCACACTATATAAAAAACGTTCCCTCTCCGGTGATTTTTCGTAATATTTTATCTCTGTATCAGAAATATCAATTATAAGAACAGGACCTTTTTCTATTTTTCGAGGCTCAATCAAAACTTCTCGAGCTGCGCTCATATCAAGAAGTTTTTCTTCACAGAGCTCATAAACAACTGGCTTACGAGCCTCAAGACTGATTGAAAAAATACAAAGCATTACAATAGACAAGCGAGTCATTTGCCTCGCAAGCTAGTTATTTCGCCCTCAGAAGACAAGAAAAAAGTCCAACAAAAGGTGATCATCTACTTTTGTTTAAACAAGAGTCGATGAACACCTTTTGGACTGGCGCGTTATTTTACTGGCCCAGAACTTTATCTAGAGGGGTATACGGCAGATTTAAGTCTTGAGCGACTTGCTCGTAGACGCATTCGCCTTTCCAGCAATTCACTCCTAAAGCCAAAGCTGGATCTCGCTTGATGGCATCCTCTGCTCCATTGGCTAATCTAAGCAAATAATCCATTGTGTAATTTGTTAGGGCAAAAGTCGAGGTTCTTGCTACGGCTCCAGGCATATTAGTAACCGCGTAATGAATCACTCCATGATCAACAAAGGTTGGTTTTTCGTGAGAGGTAGGCTTGGAGGTTTCTACGCAACCACCCTGATCAATACAAACATCTACAATAACCGAACCGGGGCTCATCGATTTTACCATTTCTTTGGTCACAAGCTTAGGAGCCTTGGCACCTGGAATTAAAACAGTTCCAATAACCAAATCCGAGCGAGCCACGCTTTCTTCAATATTAACCATATTACTTTTACGGGTATCTAATTGGTTTCCAAAAATATCATCTAAGTATTCTAATCTTTTTTGACCTAGCTCAATAACAATAACTTCAGCTCCAAGGCCAACCGCAATCTTGGCGGCATTGATTCCGGCAACTCCGCCTCCAATGATTGTAACAACACCTCTGGCCACGCCTGGCACACCACCTAATAAAACGCCGCGACCACCATGTCTTTTTTCAAGCAAAGTTGCCCCCACCTGTGAAGCCATTCTTCCGGCCACTTCTGACATGGGCCTCAAAAGAGGCAAGGAGCGATCCGCCAGTTGAATGGTCTCATAGGCAATTGCATTCACCTTGTGCTCCAGTAATGCTTTGGTCACCTCAGGTTCATTTGCCAAATGTAGGTAGGTATAAAGCAAAAGCCCTTCACGCATAAATTTAAATTCTTCGGATTGCGGCTCTTTAACCTTTACAACCAAATCAACATCCCAAGCTTCAGCAGCAGAATGAACAATAGTGGCGCCTGACTCAGAGAAAGCCTTATCGCTAATTCCAGAGCCAATACCGGCTCCAGCCTGTATTCGTACTTCATGACCGGCTTTACACAGACTTTTTACCCCGGCCTGCACAATAGCCACTCTAAATTCATTGTTTTTTACTTCCTTTGGAACGCCGATTAACATATAAACTGGATATACCACGTTATGAGCCAAGATACAGCCGCTTCTGAGAAGCAAAATTCTCCCCAAACTCCCAAATTATGTGTGGATACATTAATCGACATGGGAGCTGGAATGATCGTGCTCATCGAACGTAAAAATGAACCACATGGTTGGGCCCTTCCAGGCGGCTATGTAGATATCGGCGAAACCGTTGAAGAAGCCGCCTTTCGTGAATGCGCCGAAGAATGCAAAATCGAAATCGAAATTGTAAAACAATTTCATGTTTATTCAGATCCAGCTCGAGACAGTCGTGGACACACAGCCTCAGTAGTCTTTATTGCCCGCGGACATGGAGAACCTAGGGCCGCATCCGACGCTGTCAACATAGGTCTCTTTCATCAAGGCAACCTACCTGAAAATATTTGCTTCGATCATAGAAGAATTATAAACGATTACTTTTTAGAACAATATAGATAACTGGCACACTGCTTGCTCTTAACGGAGCTATGGCGACTTCTCTTTTGTGGATCAACAATCTTCTAATCTTAAGTCTTGGTCAAATCACTGAGATAAATTCTCCCCAAGGAGAAATTTGGCTTTCACAAAAAAAACTTCTGCGCATAGAAGAAAACTCCCATAAAATAATCTTAAGTCCTTTAAATCTTGGCAACTTGTATGTGCACAATCTCTTTGGCAAAAAGAAACTGCACAAGCTCGCGATCGTAAATAAATCTCAAATAAAAACAATTAAAAAATGCCGGCAGTGGATTCACAAGATAAACCCTGTAGAATTAAAAATCCCAAAATTCGCAGATTTTAAACGAAGTACCGAATGTGGGATTCAAAATCCGAGCCTGAGCAAAAGCGATCAGAGCAAATACGAGTTACAGTTTAAGAAAAAAGAAAAAAGCATTTTAGACAATCATTATTTAGGCGCTACTATCAATTGGCAAGCAGGTCGTCGAAAAATCAGCATTAGCTCCAGCACCCAGCAGTTAAAGAAACATTGGCTCGCAGGATTTAAGGAGTTGGCCCCCTACTATGATTTTGTATTTTTAGAAAATTCTCCCAAGCCAGGTAAAAATTTATTCATGCATATAGCCCTAGTAGAAGAAGGCCGCAAAGTAGCTCTAAATAGTGGCGTGCACTGGAGTGAAGAAATTCTAAGCAGCACAGCTCAAGGCAGCAGCCAGTCTTTTGTTGAAAATATTTTTTTGGGCACGCGCCAAAATCATTCCAAACTTTTACTTTTTCAGAAGCTGCGTGGACAAATAGGTAAAGAAGTCACTCTAAAAAACGGAGGTGAAATTCCAATCGTCCAAACCAATAAATATTATTCTTCAATTGATTGGAAAAGTTACGGTCTAGAACTAAAACTTAAAATAAATGATAGCGTAAACACTGGAGCTGGCGCTCTTTCGGCATCCTTAAATATTAAATTTTCAGAACCGACACCAGGCCTAGGTCCAGACAGTCCACCTGGCTCTACTTTTAGCGAATACAACACTGAAATCGACTTTCGAGAAGGTCGAACTATCCGCTTAAGCGATTTGTCGATCGAAAGACTTTATAACAAAAAAAAGGGCCTTCCACTATTGTCGAGCCTACCTCTATTGGGCAATGCCTTTTCTCACAAACAACGAGAAAAGCAAAAAAGCTCCTTAGCTCTCTTTTTGCGCGTAGATTGGAGCCCTCGGTGACCCAGCTTAAAGAACTCATACATGATGAAGCGGTAGAAGACATTGTGCTCAAACAAAACTCACTGCTTTTTTACAAAAAAGGTCGCTGGCATGGACCGGTCCAAAGCGAAGACTGCCAAGAGCATAAACTGCAGCAGCTTTGTCAGCAAATTGCCAACCAAGAAGCCGTGGTTCTTGGCTTAACTCAACCGACTTGCGACACCCATTATTCGTTTTCAGAACATCACCATTTTAGAGTGCACATAGTTTGCTCTCCCATGAGCTTTAGTGGCACGGAAATCACTCTGCGCAGACTAAGTGCTTTAAAGAAATACAAGCTTGATCATTTTTGCAAAAACCTAGCACAAAAAAAAACACTCGAGAAAATTATTATAAGTGGAAAATCTTTATTAATTGTAGGAGCTACCGGCAGCGGCAAAAGCACCTTACTGGCCTCGCTCCTTAATCTTTTGAGTGAGCAAAAAAGAATATTGATTCTAGAAGATTCTAACGAACTTACTTTACCCAATCAAAGCAGCAGCAAATTACTAACTCGCAACAACCCATTTGGTTTTCGATTAGGAGCGGAGTGGGATTTAAGCCGGCTGGTCTACGAAGCTCTGCGCATGCGCCCAGATCGCATTGTGCTCGGAGAATGTCGGGGCAAAGAAGCCTATGCCATTGCTTCAGCCTTGCAAACTGGGCATTCCGCCATATACAGCACCTTACATGCTGGCTCTGTTGACGAAGGCATCCACCGTTTTAAAAATTTATGTTTGCTCAACCCACAAGCACGAGCAAGCGCTTTTCAATTAAGCCCATGGGACTGGGGATTGCATGTAAAAGAAAACTCAAGCGGCAAACGCCAAATCCAAGAAATAAAAGAGTTAAGCTGTGAAGCAGTTAAATAACAAGGCAATACCTCTGGAGTTAATCACCGGATTAAAAATGATCATTCTTAGATTAGAATGCGGATGGGGACAGCAAAGCGTCTTGCGTAATTTACCTAAATTCAAATCTACTATTTCCTTAACAGCAGAATGGTTAGAGCTAAAAAAATTTTTACACAAAAATTCTTTGCCCTGGAAAGAAAGCTTAGAGGCATGGCTGCAAAAAATACAACTGCAAAGAAAAGTACTTAAAGAAATTGAGAAACATATTTTACTACCAAAAATACAAGCTCAAATCCTGAGCCTGGGAGCTGTAGCAATTATCGTTTTTAGCTCTTACATCTTTCCCCAAAAAATGCCCCTTGATTATAGGGTTAAACTTATATCCCTGACATTAATTGTCTGCGCCTTCTTAAGCTTCAGTTATATGATTCATAAAATTATTAAAGAGCTATGGTTATTAGACTGGGCTCAGATGCTTTTCGAGCTTAGCAATCACCTAAGAGTAGGACAATCATTTGCATTCTCCTTGGTACAACTTTTAAACAAAGAAGATTTAGACCATTGGCCAAAGTCTTTTAAAAAAGAGCTCATAACAAAAGCTCAGGACCTTAAAGATGCCAAAAAGCTCACAAGATCATTTTTGCCTGAAAAACTAAATGCTGTTGAACAAATTGCCTGGCAGCAATGGCATTCAATTGCGCAGCTCAGCCAAGAAAGTGCGCCGCTTGCCAACACCCTAGAATCCTATGCTAATTTTTCTCTAGAAAGCTTTTTAGAGCATATAAACGAAAAAGCTCAAAAGACGACTCTTAAAGCCTTGGGGCTATTATTCGTTTTTTTAATGCCGGCTTTGTTACTAGTTCTTTTTTGGCCCATCATAACTTTTTTAAAAAAAGAACTCTAAAAGCGAAATGTGAGCTGAGCGCCACCCATGTTGGCAGCATAGCCCGCTAAATATAAATTCCAGTGCAGCCCTATCAAAAGCTTAGGATTTAGACTCCACCAAGCCGCAAGTCCCATAAGAGCCCCCAAACCAGATCGCAGTCTGGCTAGCTGTAGGCTGTTGATTATAGTTGCACTAAGGGATGATGAAATATCCGCGCGCCGATATGCTCCACCTAACTGCACAGCAACATTAATACGTCCACGATCAAAGGCGCTCACATATCGAAACATTAGAGCGCTCATCTGGTAACTGGCTTTTAAACTTTGTCCCGAGATATTAAACGATTCTCCCTGCCAGAGCGAAAACAACAATCCAATTTCCATTCGTGCCCGAGGATCAAAGCCCAAACCTTGGCTTAAAAAATTATAACTCCCAAAAATCCCCAAACCTAATTTATGACCGTGGCTTCCGTAACTCGCCAATAGATCAACTGCAAAGGGACCACTGCGCTTAACTCCTTTTGCGGTTTTGGAGATCAAGAGCTTTTTAGGCAGCCAGCCCTTATCTCCAGTAAGCGGTAAATGAATCATGATCCATTGGCCATTTTTACTTGTTTCTAGAACCTCGACTTCGTCATCCTTTAGTAAGACTCCAGATTGCTCCGAAAACTTGGTGGGATTTTCGAAAAACTTAGTGTCTTCTTTTATAAAATACTGTGTTTTGTCGGCCTTCCACTCCTCAGTCTTTGGAATGATTTTTATATCTTCTTTGCTTTTATTTTTATAGGGTCGAAAATCACGAGCAAAAGCCCAAGCATAAAAATCTTTATCTTTTAGGTAGAGCCACGAGCCTTTCGGACTTTTTTTAACCAGGCCCATTCTTTCGCCGCTTTCGTAATAACCTGTGATCTTGGCATTCGTAGAAGCTTGCTCATAAAATTTTCCTGGCTGATTAGAATAATAGCTTTTTTTCTTGGCGGCTCTCTTTTTCTTAGTGGAAGATTTTTTTCGTTTTTTGACCTTTTGCTTTTTTGTGGAACTTTTAAACAGATCGGCAAGCTTAGTTTTTTTAGAAGCTTGAGCCTGCACTCCCGTCGCAGACAAGGCAAGAAAAACTAACAGGCTTCGCAAGCCAAAAAGATTTTGCTGACCAAAGGGACGAAAGACTCTCTTGGGAATTGAAAATCTTTTAGAGGAGAGCTCCTTAAAATCTTTTTCGGCCAGTTGTAATAAAGGGTGATTTTTTAACTCCGGAAAATAAGAATAAGCTTCTTGCATATATTTTTTAACCTGCCGGTCGTAAGCCGCAGGGGTTGGTCCGTGATGACGGTAAGGGGGAGCAAAGCGCCGTAAATCGCCCCGCATAGTCGGGTGCAGATGATAGAGTTCGTGCACAAGAGTTTCCATTCGTTCCTCAAGTGAGAGATAAAAAAAACGTGGGCAAAGAAAAGTCATCAGGTAACGAGCCTGTGGATGTTGCTTGATAATTTTTTCGCAATCATAAGTGTAGGTACCGGGAATACCCCAACGCAGCCCGCGACGTTCACTTTTTCCTCCAATGTAGCGCAGTGGAACAACATAAGCCCAGAGTCCGTTTTTAGAACGGCTGCGAGAGCGACCAATGGATACAGCAATACGGCTTAAGTCATAGCTCCGAAAGTCGGCAATTGATTCACAAACTAAGGTGATCAATTGTCTAAATTTTTGGTTAAGCTCCATCAAATCTTAACCCCATTATAACAAGAGCTAGGCTTATCATAACAGTTGGAAAGTATTTAATAAGAAAGTTCGTATGGAAGAGAATAATAAAGATAAGCAAATAAAATTAGGCACTAACGAGGATATTGTAACCGAAGACATTATCGTTATAGAAGATGAAATCATTAGTTCGGCCCTCTTAGAAAAATACCTAGCCCATCTGCCAGAACAAAAAGAGCTGTATGGAATTGAGATAGCTCAAAATGACTTTAAGCTAAAATTTTACAAATCGGGCTGGCCACTATTAAACAAAGACCTTTCAAAAGTTAAAATCGCCATTGTGGACATGCTAATACCTCAAATAAACGGTGTGGATTTAATAAAAGACTTCAGAAGGCGTTATCCCAAAATGGGAATCTTGCCTATGTCAGGAATGGCTACAGATGCCATGAAACGCAAGCTACAAGAGCTCCTGCCTGAAAATATAAAACTTGTAGACAAGCCCATTCGCAAAGAAGCTTTCTACCAGGCGCTAGCAAATGCTGTAAAGCATTTTGAAGAGTACAAAGAAGACGCAAATTCGATCGACCACACAGACACCAAAGAATCAGTGTGGACTGAAGTAAGTAATACCTCTTCAAATGTTTTAACTTTACACAGAAGTAAAATTAAAAAAGCTGCTTAAAATATTTAAAAATAATCAAATTGATAAAAATGTAAATGATCGGGCAAAGTGTCGCAAGTATTCTGTGTCGAAGTATTCGAAGCCTTGACCATTCTTGTACTTCTTAGCTTCTAATCCATAGCTGTTTTTTATATAAACTCCTTCTACTAAACCAGCCTTACTTAACCTAAGAGCAACAATATGTGCTAAATGTAATGTAGGATTCAGCGTAAAAGTCCTTCTCGGTTTAAAGATATATCGATTGAGATGACCGTACTCTTCTTGATATCTAAAGCTAAGCAAAACGCCTCCCTGCTTCGCCTCAAAAAAAACTTTGAACTTTTTTAGTAAATCATCGAATTTTAACTTTTCAATATCAACGGGAGAAAATAACGGCAACGCAAAACTAGCACGAGAAGAAGAAGTCGTAGTTTTTTCAGGTTTAATTCTAGAATTATTAAAGGCCTCAGAAACTTGCAATGCAGAAAAATTCAATGTTCTCTGCATAAAGTCTAAATTTGTACTACAAAAAATAACAAGGAATTTGTCCGCATTATCTGCAATGACTTTTGTAGTGAAAAACTACAGGACCAACAATGCGTCCGAGACTTCGTTTTGGCTTTTGTTTTGAGCAGGAAAATGCTCAACCAAATATTCTTCGCAGCGATCAAAAGCGAGGTCAAAAGCTTTAAATATAGACCCCTTTTTAAGCTCTTTGCGGATAAGCAAGACAATGTCTTTCCAGCAATTTCCTTCTACAACAGCCTTAATGCCCTCATCACATAAAACATGTATCTGGCGCTCAAAAAGACTTATGAAAATTAAAACAGCACTACGACTTTCGCTTTTTGTTAAATCGTAATTATAAAAAGCTTGCAAAGCCCTACGATAGGTTCTTCTTTTTAGCTCCTTTTGCGGCACTAAATATCGTAAAAAAGTCGGCAATCTAAATACAAAAAAGAAAAAGACAAAACTAAAAGCCTGTATATAAAAAAGCAAAGGCAAGGAAGCGTAGAGAGGCACAAATAAGTAAAGCAACACCGCCAATGTAAAGCTCAAAGCAAAGGAATAAAGAGCGGCGTAAACTTGGTAATCACCGCAATTTCGTGCTATTGCTGGCACAACTTCACCTGTGCTCACAAGCTCAATATTCCGAACACGTTTAGCAAGGCTTTCTATCTCCTCTGAACTCAGTAAATCTTTTATTTGACTATAATCTTGCATAAAAAATGACTACCAACCTCCACTGGCTCCACCACCAGAAAAACTTCCGCCGCCGCCACCAGAAAAGCCTCCACCGCCACTTGAAAATCCACCACCACGGCCCATAGACCCGCCCCTGAAGGAATCATTATCCCAGTGACTACCTCCATAATAGAGTCCTTGTTTGCGCTTTCTTTTCGCTACAATCAACGGCAGCAACCAAAAAAAGATAAATATTAAAAGTAAAATCCAATCAAAGGAAGTCCGGCCCTTGGGTCTTGCAGGTAATTTCTGACCCAGCAGCGGCGCCCCTAGCTTATTTGCAATAGCCTCAAGTCCGTAAACAATTCCAGCCTGATAGTTTTGCTTTTTAAATTGTGGAACTATATAATCTCGAATAATCCTTGAGGACTCTAGATCTGTTAAGTCCCCCTCTACGCCAGCGCCAACTTCAATCCGTAATTTTCGATCTTTTGCAGCCACAAGCAATAAAACACCATCGTCTTTATCTCTGTCTCCAATTTTCCATTCTTCCGAGACTCTTATGGAATAGTCCTCTATGGGATAGCCCTCCAAGGCGGGCACCGTAAGCAAAACAATTTGAGGTCCTTGCGATAAATGAAAACTTTTTAAGGCCTCCAAAAGCTTTGCCTTAATTTCAGGTTTTAAAAGAGCAGCCTTGTCGACTATGTAATTATCAAAAGCTGGAATCGTTTGCGCGCAAAGCTCTACAGGAGCCAAACAAAAAAGTAGAAATAAACTTATACAAAGTTTAAACTTTAGCAAAATTAAAATTCAACCTTAGGAGCTTCTTGTACCTCAGCCTCATTAGCCACTGTGAATTGTGGTTTCTTTTTATAATGCCAAAACATATCGTTAAACCAAGAAGTGGGAGGCACCGTCACCAAATTATTATAAATATTCACAACTTCAATATAACGTCTGCGGGCAATTGCTATGCGGTTTTCTGTTCCCTCAATTTGCACCTGCAAGTCTCTAAAATTTTGATTGGCTTTTAAATCCGGATAGCGCTCTGAGACCATCATTAAACGTGAAAGCGCTCCAGCCAATCCAGACTGCGCTTGATTGAATTTCTTAAGTGTTTCTGGATTTAACTGATCAGCATTTATTGTTGTCTTTGTTGCTAGAGCTCTAGCTTCGATAACGGACTGAAAGGTTTCTTTTTCGTGACTGGCATATCCTTTAACTGTATTTACTAGATTCTGGATTAAATCTGAACGACGTTTGTATTGATTCATCACTTCGGCCCAGGCCGCTTCAACTTTATTACTGTTTTGAGGAAGGCTTTGTATTCCACAAGAGCTCAAAAAAATTGTTCCCAACAGCAATGATATTTGTAAATATTTCATATATCTATTCTCCTTTATAACTCTAAATTCACCAGCAGATTAACATCAAGTTAGAATATTGTCGCTGCCCACATGCTCAATAATCTCCAGAGTCGCCACTCCTTCTTTATTGATCGATTTAACTCGAAAAGAAAGCTCATCATCAACTATTAAAGTGCCTTCTTCGGGCAAAGTGCCTCCACAGCGATGAATTATATAACCATTTAAGGTGCTGTAACCAATATCCACCGGTAACTGGTTTTCGTAATTTTCGTTAAAATCCACTATGGGGAGATCGCCAGAAACAATATTTGGTGCCCCCATGGCCGACTCTCGTCCGGCTTCTGAGGGGTGGTCGTCCTCGTCTCGAATTTCTCCTACGATTTCCTCTAGTAGATCTTCGAGGGTAATAATTCCAGTTATGACTCCTGTTTCATTACGGACTAAAAACATATGAGAGCCCCGCCTCTTCATGTCACGCAGTATGCTTCCTAAGTCAGTCATCTCAGAGACAAAAGTTGCAGGCCTAACCACCTGAGTCCAGGTAGCCTTACTACCTCGCGCCATAGAAGCGAGTAAATCTTTAACAAAAAGAATTCCGACCACTTGATCAAGTCCGCCTCTTACAACAGGATATCGCGAAAACCTAAACTCACTAATAAAGGTAAGAACCTCTTGTCTTGAAAATTGTACCGATAATGATTTAACTTGTTTGCGAGGGCGCATTATATCTCGAGCGCGGGTGTCTGGAAAATCGATTAAATTTTCAAGGGCCTCTCCGGTTTCGCGATCAATACCACCTTCCTTTGTGGCCATTTTAATTGTGTGGGTTAACTCTTCTTCGCTTATAGGCTTAGCTCTCCCCGGCCTTCCACTCATACCAACGATCCCAACAGAAAAACGGTACACCACAAAAATAAGAGGCTTCAAAAGAATCGAAACAAAGTTTAAAAAACGAATCGTAACGGGCGCAACTTTAAGAGCAAGTTGTCTAGCAATAATTTTAGGAATAATTTCAATAAAAATAATAATCACCACAGTAAAAACGGCGATTGAAATTCCAACATGCATCGGAAAGTGCTTATTAAGCCACAAAGTAAAAAGAGCCGAAGCACATATGTTAGCAATATTGTTACCAACCAAAACAGCTGTGAGGTAGCGATTTGGAAACTTCACCCACGCTTCGACTAATTTATAATTTTTTTCACTCTTGGAGCGAATCCGCTGAATCTCAAGGCGGCCTAAAGAAGTAAGAACAGTTTCTGATGCTGAAAACAAAAAACTAAAGACCAAACATAGCAAAACAACAATTAATTCCCACTCCATAATAACTAGTTTAAATTTACCACTTCTAACAAGTTTTGAAAAATGCGCCGAGATCTTTGCTCTAACTCACTCCTAAGAAGCTTCTCAGGCAAGATTTGGTAAAGTAGATTGGGCAACTTAGCTACTGCCCGCCAATGAATTTGGGCAGATTCACCGTCAGATAACAGCCAAAATTCTGCTATAAAATATTTTAAAACACTCGGCCGGGGAATCATTCTAAAAACATATTTGATTGCTTTTTGCTCTTTAAAAAGCGCGCAATCTGGAGTTTTTTCGAGCGCTCTCCGAACAAACATAGTCGAAGCTCCCGAGCGTTTAAAAAAGAAAAGTTTTAGATCAAAATGATTGCTAAGAGCTATGTATTTTCTATTTTTAAAATACTGTGCCTTCATAGATCCCAACTGAACAAAATAGCTGCCTCCAGCCTTATTGTTTATTCCCGGCATAATCCAAGCAGGGTAAGCTTGAACTTTTTGGAAAACTCGATCTAAACTTTGGACATTTTTAGATTTAAAATGCACAATGCCTCGTAGCCTTACACTGTTATTTATTTTTTGGATTGAAATCTGAGGATTTGGCTTGGGGTCTAAATACACAGGGGCCAAAGAGAGCGGCCAGTCCTGGCACTGCTTTGACCACTTACCCGGCCAAGGCTCTTCTAAAAAAGCTTTGCCCCTTAGGTCTATTTGAGCCCAACTAAAACAAGCCACAAAAAATGAAGCAAAGAAAAAGGCGGCTCTCATTTTTGAGAGCCGCCTTTAAAAAACGGTATTAAGGTGGAGGAGTTAAAAAGCTTATTAGAACTGAAGTCCAAAGGTAGCCATAGCTTGAACCTTGTGACCTGCTTCTCCATAAACTCCGCTGTAAATACTGTTATTACCATTTAAAGGCATAATGTAATCAATTCGTGCTCCTAGTGAAGCGCTCTTAGAAATATTTACATCAACTCCAGCACCCATGTTAACTGAAAAGTTATTGGTTGTCGATTGGTAGTGACCAAAGCTGTAACCATCATTAGCGTAGTTGTTAAAGGCATAACCGATTCCTACACCAAGTACCGGCTTAGCCATTCCTTGAATTCCGAAGTCAGTTTTTAAGCCAATGTTTAACTCGAAGATATCTCTGCGGTAAACACTTGAGAAATCATCATAACTAAGAGCTTGGTAACCTTTAGCTCTGTAATGACCGTAGTCTCCAGCGCCGCGGCTTCCCTGCCAGTAGTAACCACAATTGTCATTAACTGATCCATATGCACCATGAGAGCTCAATTGATCTTGACCGTAAAGTAAAGATGTTTCGATACTTAAAGCTTTCGTTAACTTGCCACTTAGGTTTAAGCCAACCATAAACTGATTTGTGGTACCAAAGTCGTAGCTTCCAACTGCCCAGCGTTTGCCAACCATTGGTGAAAGTGTCCATCTTTTGTACGAAGGGTAAGCAGAAACAACATGCTCAGTGATTGGAGAATCATGATGAACAACAACTGGCTCAGAACTGTGAACAGTTGGTGCTGATTCATAAACAACTTGTGGAGCAACTGTTTGCACAACAACTTCTTTGCTTCGTCTTTGATGTTGGTCAAAATCATTAATAAGACCTCTTCTTTTTTCTTCAGAAGCCAAACGGTCTTTTTCAATTTGTTCTAAAAGAAGACTGTTGTTACGAAGTTCAGAATTGATTCTTTGATCTTGTAGAAGATTGATCATATCGCTGTTGTAAAGTTCAGAGCGATTGCGAGCTACAGAATTTGAATTCGAGTCAGCATCTGCATTTGCTTTAGAATCTGATTTAGAATTAGCTTTTGTATCAATATTAACGATCTGTTGTACACCACCACGATTGGCCGTACGCTCAACACTAGCTTTTGAAGTTCTTGCTGAAGCTTCATCAGTAGCCGAGTATGGGTCTTGTAGAAAACCTTCAACTTCTGCCTGAGGAATCTCACGCGGATTTTGAGCTGGCACAAGCACAACTGGGTTGCGGATTATACTTTCGCTAACACGTGAGTTCTGAGAGAAAGCACTAGGTACAACCACGGCTCCTACCAAAAGACCACTTGCGAGCACTTTTAATTTGTTTGATTTTTTCATTCTTATATTTACCTCCTGTAAAATACCGAGAAATTTGTTTTGTAATTCTCGAACGCTCTATTACATGCATATTGGATGCCAATTATTGTTCACCTGCCTATAATTTCTACAAGTGCCCAATTTATTAACCTTTTCTTAATTTTTAGACACTGCGATTTTCAATAAAAACAGCTAATTAACTGTATATCTTTTAGACGCTGACAAATAATTGGGCAGAATATCACCCCCAAATGCCACCTAAGCTCTATATATGAAAGCACTGAAAAAGGCCTTTAAGCCCCCGCAAGGGGCCGTAGCAGAGTGTGGACTCACAACATAGTCTGAGTTGTCTTTGGAGTTTTAGCTCCTAGCTGTTGTCTAGCAAGGGCGACATTAACTCCTAATTCTCCGAGTTCAACTATAACTCTGTCTAGTATTGATTTAGCTTCTTCAAAAGTATATCGAGAGTCTAGGTAATTCTCAATCGCAGGATTTAGAATTGCTACCAAAATCCCTGTCGCAAAAAACAGCCCAATATGTTCAGCCACGCCTTGTGAGCTTCCGCTAAGACCTATAGATGCAGAAAGCAAAACAAATTGAGGAAGTGCATTGAGTGTTATTGTGTTAATGATTTTAACCCAGAATTTATTTTTTTCGTATTTAGAAAATCCGAGTAAAATTCGTTCAACTACCTCACTTGATCCTTCGGAATTTTGTACAAAAACATCAGAGATTGCAGTAAGAACTTGACTGAGTAGAATATAATGACTTCCACGAGCAAGGTTTTGCTCCTCAAGGCGATTGTAGATTTGTTGGGCTATTGTGCGAATTTTTCCATCACCAATAGCAGAATTTATCGATCTCTCACAAGAGAAAAGACCATCCCATTCATCTGACTCAGCCATTAACGGGCTGCTGGGAAAAACAAACAGTGCAAATAACGATATTAAACTAAGTTCTTTCAGTAATCTGAGAGCTGGGAAATGCTTTTTCATTGATTGATTTTATAAGTGAACCATTGCTTTATGTAAACAGAAAACTATTTACCCTAAGTATAAGTACTTCCTTAAAAAATACATCTATAATATATTTCAATAGCTACTTTTCTGCATGAGCTGCAAGCTGGATAGCTAGAGAATTGAGCATAATTCATAGGTCCTAGCAAAAAATGTAGCCATAAAGCCAACTTAGAGTGATCCAAAATTAAAATATTGAGTTTATCAAAGTAAATATTGTAATGTCGCTTAAGGTGATCATGCAAAAGATGTGGACGCGAATAGTATTACTAAGTCTAAGCGTATTCGTTTTAAAAACTAATCTTGCCAGAGAAGCTATTGCCCCTTACCCGGGCCTACAGGGGCTGCAAAAGATACGTGTGCTGATCAGCAATCCTTGTGGAATGGGACACATGTCTTCCACCTTTACTTTCGTTAGACGCTTAATTGAAGAAGGCTTTTGTGGAGAATTTGAACTATGGCACGACTCACAATCTAAAAAGTGCCTGGATAACTTTTATTCTGAAAGTAATATTGGAATAATAACCGATCAGAGTAGAGCAATATACAACTGTGTTCCTAGCTTTACAAGAACTGCAATCCCTCACCCTATTAACGAAAATACCAGCAAAAATGATTTAGAGGAGTTAGCTGAATTCGCCGAAAAAAAAGACCCGGTGCTTTTAACTATTACAGGCGGCTTAGATCATATTAGAGAATCACCCGACATGCATAAGAGTTTAAATACTAAAATTTTTTGGAAAATGGCTCCTTATAATTGGGTAGGAGCCACTATCACCGTCGATGCCAGTGTCCAAGATGAGTTCTTAAACTCCTTCGAAGGAGAAATCTCAAGCCCCGATTCTTACCGAAGCTTTGCCTTAGGTCAAAGACCTACAGTTTTTACACTACCATCTCCTTTGCTCGAACTGGCAAATGCAAACAAAGGTGAAATTAACGAAGGCCTGTGGCTACCAAGACTCCAAAACACCATAGATGTTGCCAAACTAGCTCGTATCTTTTCTTTTCATAATTTAGCGCAATTATTTGAGGCACGGGAAAAATTTTTGCTGTTCCCTCAATACGGTCTTGGAAGAGTAACAACAAAAGCTCCACTCATTGCTGCAATGATTGCGGCACTCATTGAATTAAAGCTTAACAAACCCATTGTTTTTTTAAATTTTAATCATGAAGATGTCTCTAAAATTAAAACATTTTTGAACTGGAGAAGGCAAAGAAAAATTGTTTTTTTTGATTCAGAAGAAGAGATAGACCCACTACAGCTGTCTCATAGAGAAAATAAAATAATTTTTATCAACATGAAACCAGTGCCTCACTTTTTATTTGAAGCAATATTTATAGGTGCCGACATCCCTCCCTCTGTGCAAGGCGCAAATACAATGAATATATTAAGACAGCAAAAAGAAATATTTATGCCCGCCGTACTAGGCGGATGGGACGATTTTGAAAATGTTTTAAATATAAGATCTCTACCAAGCGGAGAAGAGATTGTAAAACTCAGACTCGCATTTATACAATCTGATTACTGGTGGGATCCACCAGTTGTGCGAAGAAAATTTCCCTCCAAGATTGTCTGGCACAGATTAAAAAAGGCCATACGGAATTTTTTAATCGCAGGCCTAAATCCTCAATCTGATCTAGCTAATACATTTAGTCGACTCAACGCTAAGCTTGACGACAAAATGGGAGACAAAGTTGACCACGCCCTAAAACAACTTGATCCTTTACTTGTTAATTTATATTCTAAATGTGAAGGTCAATTATAGAATCTAATACAAAATTGTTAGAAGGTCTCGTACACTTCGGTGCCAGGGACCCTGCTAGAAAAGGGTCCCTGGCACCGAAGTGTACGAGCTGAATTATCGTTGCTATTGCGAAAAATTTAAATGTGAATAATTAGTGTTTTAGAAGACACAAAAAGGGTTAAACGTTTAAAACCCTAATAAATATCCACAAATAAAAGGAGTGATCAGCAATATGACCAAATACAAACGTTTAACCCTACCTGATAGATGCCACATCTGGGCAATGAAGCAACA